>Ga0308160_10000667_pt1 | contig 59107 bp, 37 predicted proteins | sample PhyFR1_FD_201036 | JGI IMG/M metagenome (GOLD analysis project Ga0308160, IMG submission 201036) | Phyllosphere microbial communities from UC Gill Tract Community Farm, Albany, California, United States - DLSLF.R1 | ecosystem: Host-associated > Plants > Phyllosphere > Unclassified | place: USA...
CTAAGAAAAAAGAAGCTAAAGCTGCTGTAACTGCGGTTAAAAAAGTTAAAGATTCTGTAGAGAAATCTACTTTAGGAGACTTAGACGTATTGGCTCAATTGAAATCGCAATTAGAAGGCGAAGAAAGCAAAGCTAAAAAAGGCTAGTTCTTTTTAACTGATCATATTAATCCCGATAGCGAAAGTTATCGGGATTTTTTTTGACCTATTTTTTTGCCACCTGCTTATCATTCAGCCACGGAAACACGGAGTACACGGATTTCCTCCATGAACCGTCATTGCGAGAAGGCTTTTTCTGCCGACGAAGCAATCTTTTTCGCTTTTCTTTTTATCAGAGAGGAAATTTGCAACCTGAGCATATATTTTCTTAAATGCCTTATATGGTCAATCATCATTAGAAAACGAAAGCAACTGCTTATCGGTAACCTCTGCCCCGCTATTCGTTCAATCTTTTTGCAGCTTCTGTCATGCTGAGGCACGAAGCATCTCTTTCATAGGTTTCAGATGCTTCGTACCTCAGCATGACAGCATATTTAGGGACGCTACAAACAAAAAGGATTTCACTGCTATCGGGTTTATGTAACAAAGTAATTCGTCCTGCCAAACCTTTTCCTTTCAACCGCCTATAATTACTACTTTTGAAAAGCGTAACCTAGTCTTTTCAGCATGAGAAAAATTATCCTTTTGTTTCTAATAACTATTTCCTTCAAACTTTCGGCACAGGAAATTAATATTATCCCTCAACCTGTTGCTATTAAATCAGACCAAAAAGCACAACCTTTTAAAATAGATATTACGACCAGTTTTTATGCAGATTTTGGTGCGACCAGTTCAATTAGTTTTTTAGATGATTACCTGAATAAATACTATAATTTAAAACTGAAATGGTTCAAAAACCCTGACATTAAAAGAAAAAACATGATCAATGTGATCATTGATAAAGGAGTAACAAAAGCAGATCAATATCAATTAAAGGTAGATCAAAATAACATTACCATTACCGCCGGATCAGACACCGCTGCTTTTTATGGCATCCAAAGTTTAATACAATTATTGCCAACATCAAAATCTACTACTTTAAATGTTCCAGCTGTTGAAATTACTGATTATCCCCGTTTCAATTACCGTGGCATGCACCTTGATGTAAGCCGTCATTTTTTCGATGTAGCCTTTGTAAAACAATACATCGATTATTTAGCGTTGCATAAAATGAATTATTTCCATTGGCATTTAACCGATGACCATGGCTGGCGGATCGAAATTAAAAAATACCCAAAACTAACCGAAATCGGCGCATGGCGTAATGGAAGCATTATTGGTTTATGGCCGGGAAAAGGAAATGAAAATATAAAATATCAGGTATTACCAACAGAAGTTAAAATTACGCCAAAAGATGCCGTACTCCAAACAGATGGCATTAAACATGGCGGCTATTACACACAGGAACAGATTAAAGAGGTAATAGATTATGCTGCTAAACGTTATATCACCATTATTCCAGAAATTGAAATGCCTGCGCACAGCATGGCTTTACTTGCTGCTTACCCCGAATTAGGTACCGAGCCCAATAAAAAATACGAAGTTGCCCAAACCTGGGGGATGATGAATAAATACAATAATGTATTGCAAGCTTCGGATACCACATTTAAATTCCTGGAAAACGTATTAACCGAAGTAATGGACTTATTTCCATCACCCTATATTCACATTGGAGGAGACGAGGCTTCGAAAGTATGGTGGGAAAAATCTGCTGTTTCGCAAGACATAATGAAAGCCAACGGATTGAAAAACGAAAGTGAGCTGCAAAGTTATTTTATCCGCAGGATGGAAAAATTTGTAACCAGCAAAGGCAAAACCATTATCGGCTGGAACGAAATTTTACAGGGCGGTTTAGCGCCAAATGCAGTGGTGATGAGCTGGCAAGGGGAAAAAGGTGGCGTTGAAGCTGCGAAACAGCAACACAAAGCCATTATGACACCAGAAATTAAAATGTATTTTAACCATGCTCAATTTGTAAAAGAAGACAGTTTAACCGCGAATAAATTTTCGCCTTTAATTGATGTATATAACTATGAACCAATACCAGCTGAACTCACTGCCGAACAGGCCAAATATATTTGGGGTGGTCAGGGCTGTTTATGGAGTGAATATATTACCAATCCGGCAAAGGTGCAATATTTACTTTTCCCAAGGTTAGATGCACTGAGTGAAATTTTATGGAGTCCGAAAGAAAAACGTAATTATCCTGATTTTCAAAAAAGGCTTAAAACACAGTTCAAACGTTATGATTTAATGGGCATTACCTATTCGAAAAGATATTTAGAAAATTAGTGGATGAGTTGCTTAGCCACCTGCACCTGATAAGCACCCGGTGTAATGCCTACGATCTTTTTAAATGCCCTGATAAAATAATTGGCATCGTTAAAACCAAGTTCATAACTTATCGAAGCAACTTTTGCGCCGGGTTGGGTTAGTAAAATTTTGGCTTTATTAATTTTTTCAGCCAGGATGAAATCGTTAGGACTAATGCCCAGTTCGCGTTTAAACAAACGATAAAAGGTTGCCTTGCTCATACAGGCCTTATCACTCAAACTATTAATGCTGATCTTTTCATTCAGGTTTGATTTAATATAGTTCAGCACAAAAGCCAATGGATTTTGATTGAGGTTATAACCTTCATCGCTGATCGTTTTAAGGTTCTGCGTTTGCATAATGCGCACCAGCAGTTCTTTTAAAGTTAAATCGGCCAATACATCCTTTTCTTTTGTACGTTCGGAGCAGATGCGAATCACCTTATTAATAAGGTAGGCAATTTCTTCGTTGTTGTAAAAATGGTATTCATCATAATTCAACAACCACTTTTCGTTGCTTCCTTCTTTTGGGAAAAATTCGTTTAAGTAAGCAATTGTTTTTTGAATCTGTTCCTGATCGATAGCCAAAGCGATACATTGCGTGGGATTCAGATTAGTAGCTTCGGGAAAGTCAATTTCCATAGTAACTGCAGGCGGGACAATAACCGTTTGACCAGGAAAATAATCAAATCCCGCTTTATCGAACAGATGCATCACCTTTTTACCCCTCAACATACTCGTAATTACAAAATCGTTAAAAGTAAGTGGAACTTTATAAGATTGGGTATAAGTTTCGAAAACATTTAACTCGCAGCGCTCTAAAGTGTACGAAGTTCTGTTCTCTACCAAAGTCTGCAACGTTTCTGAAGCACTGAGTTTTACCTGATCTAATGTATGCTGCATAAATCGAAAAGTTATGGTTAAACATGTTGAATACAATCAAATATAATGATTCCATTCACTTATATTGTCATCCATGGCACCTATTAATGTTTAGGCAACGTAAACGATCATGGTTTCAATATGGTTACATCAGCTGAAACGATAGTGCTACCAATTGAGCCGATTATACTACCTATCCCAATCGCTTTGCCATTAGGTTTGTATTAACCAAATCTTTTAACCGCAAAAATCATTATGAGCAAATCGTCCGGATTATTTCAGGTCTTGCCCATGATGGCATTTAAAATTCAATAATAATTATGGAAAATTTAATTGAGAAACCATCATTCAAACCTCATTACGATAACTATATCGGAGGAAAATTCGTAGCACCTGTTAAAGGCGCTTATTTCGACAACATTTCTCCGATTGATGGCAAGGTATTTACAAAAGCAGCCCACTCTACCAAAGAAGATTTAGAACTGGCTGTAGATGCCGCTCATGAGGCCTTTAAAACCTGGAGCAAAACCTCTTCTACTGAAAGAAGCATCATTTTGAACAAAATAGCTCAGCGGATGGAAGATAACTTGGAATATTTGGCTACTGTGGAGACCATTGATAATGGAAAAGCCGTTAGGGAAACCTTAGCTGCCGATTTACCATTAGGAGTAGACCACTTCAGGTATTTCGCAGGCGTGATCCGCGCAGAAGAAGGTTCGCTATCAGAACTGGACCATAATACCGTTTCGTTAATTGTACACGAACCAATTGGTGTAGTGGCACAGATCATCCCCTGGAACTTCCCACTTTTAATGGGCATCTGGAAACTGGCTCCCGCCCTGGCAGCCGGAAACTGCGTGGTGTTAAAACCTGCGGAAAGTACGCCAATCTCCATTATGGTATTGATGGAACTAATCGGCGATTTACTACCTCCGGGAGTGGTAAATGTGGTAAACGGATTTGGCGCAGAACTGGGCCGTGCACTGGTTACCAATCCTAAAGTTTCTAAAGCGGCATTTACAGGCTCTACCCCTACCGGAAGATTGGTAATGCAATATGCTACTGAAAATATTATCCCGGTTACCTTAGAGTTGGGTGGAAAATCGCCTAATATCTTTTTCAGCTCGGTAATGGCCGAAGATGATGCCTTTTTAGATAAAGCGGTAGAAGGTGCCGTAATGTTTGCTTTAAACCAGGGCGAAATCTGTACCTGCCCGTCACGTTTATTGATTCAGGAAGATATTTACGAAAAATTTATTGCAAAAGTGATCGAGAGAACTGAAGCGATAAAAATCGGAAGTCCGCTGGATAGAACGGTAATGATGGGTGCACAAGCTTCGAAAATTCAATATGAAAAAATTGCCCAATACATTAAATTAGGTAAAGAAGAAGGTGCCGAAGTGTTAACTGGCGGAGAAGTAAACGAATTATCCGGCGAACTTGGAGGTGGTTATTATATTAAACCAACCATTTTTAAAGGGCATAACAAAATGCGGATTTTCCAGGAAGAGATTTTCGGTCCTGTATTGGCCGTAACCACTTTTAAAACCGTTGAAGAAGCGATCGAAATTGCAAATGATACATTATATGGTTTAGGCGCAGGTGTGTGGACACGCGATGCCCATGAGCTTTACCAGGTGCCTCGCGCCATCCAGGCAGGCCGTGTTTGGGTAAACCAGTACCACGCTTATCCTGCAGGCGCTCCTTTTGGTGGTTATAAACAATCGGGTGTAGGTAGGGAAAATCATAAAATGATGCTGGGCCATTATCGTCAGACTAAAAACATGTTGATTTCTTACGATAAAAATAAATTGGGTTTCTTTTAGTTAGTTTGAATGAAGGGCTGTGTTATAAATACAAAATTGTCATTATGAAAATTCAGTCTTAGCTAAAACATTGTATTGGTGATGACAGCTTGAGGGATATCGTCATTCCCAACTTGATTGGGAATCCTAATGCAATACGCTTTAAGATTCCCGCCTGCGCGGGAAAGACGACCGCACTTGGAATCTGGCATCACTCAACATCTTTCTAAAATCCACATTTCAAACCTAAAAAAACCAATATGGTAGAGCGAATAAACAGTACGGAGAAAGCCAAGGAACTGATTGCCATACTGAAAGAAAAACACGGAGACCTCATGTTTTACCAAGCTGGTGGTTGTTGCGAGGGCACACAGCCACAATGTTTCGAAAAAGGGGGCTATTACCTGCGGATGCGTGATGTTTGTTTGGGTGAAGTAGAAGGTTGCGAATTCTGGGTAGACAGGGATCTTTTCGAATATTGGAAATTCTCGCACTTTACCTTAGATGTACTGGATGGATTTGGCGTAGGTGGTTTTTCTTTAGAAACACCACTGCAAAAAACATTCAAAATACATTACCGCTTATTTACAGAAGAAGAATTAAAAGATTTAACTCCTGTTAAAACGGCGGATTAATTGTTGTTTATTTGGTTTAAACAGAAGCCAGCCTGGAGAAATCCGACTGGCTTTTTTTGGATAAATGCCAAATTCGTCATTGCGAGAAGGTATGACGAAGCAATCTTAATGCATACGCTGGTAGCGATCGTTGTAAGATTGCTTCGTTGGCTGAAAAAGCCGCCTCGCTATGACGACTTTTCTTCCTGCTTTTAAAAATAAATGCAATCTTTGCATTCAAAACAAAATCATGCGTAAACTATTTGCTGTCCTCTCCACCATCATTACCATATTTGCCATTAAAGAAGCGGTATATGTTTTCATGTCTACCGAGCCGGACATGGTTAAGCAAAAACCCATTCTGATTATAATTGCCCTAAGTATTTGTATCCCTTTAATTTTGCTCTCACTATGGTTATGGGCGCCGGGCAGAAAGAAAAACGATCAACAAAACTAAGTGTAAAACTTACTTTTCAACTCGGCTGTTGGTACCCAACAACTCTCCTGTTCGCCCCACCACTTATAACGTTTTTTAGCTATAATATCGTAAAACCAATCGCGGATAAATTTTGGAACAATATAAAAAGCATATAACAGCGGAAATAGTCCGCTGAGTTTTTTAGCGATGCGTAATGCTGCCGATGATTTAGTATAAAGCTTTCCATTTTCCAGTAATAAAATGGTATTCAATTTTTGAAGATCGACATGATATTGAGGCAATATTTCTTTAGCATAATCTCCCTGTAGTGCTGTAAACTTAAAATGATTTTTTTTATCGCGCTCAATAACAAACTGTACCGAAGCACTGCATAAATTGCAAACGCCGTCAAAAAAGATTACCGGTTGGGCCATAACATAAAATTAGCCATTACAGTTGCAATAAAAATCAGTTTTATGTATTATCCCTATTTATTTGATGTGTTTATTGGCGATAAAACAGATAATCCTGTACATTAGCTTTTGGTTAATCAAGCTTAATATGCATGTATATTTCAATAAACAATAAGCTGTTTTTAAAAGAAGACGCCAATATTTCGGTGGCAGACCTATCTATCCAAAGAGGTTATGGAATTTTCGATTTTCTAAAAACGATCAACAACAAACCCATTTTTATACAGGATTATTTTAACCGTTTTTATCACTCGGCCAAAGAAATGAACCTGGAAGTGGAACTTAACCGTGAGCAGCTTCATAAAGCGATTTTAAAACTGATCGAAAAAAACAACATCTCAAACTCAGGCATCAAAATTATTCTTACCGGTGGCTTTTCGGAAGATGGTTATACTATGGTAAAACCAAATCTGATCATTATCCAAACGCCTTTAAATATTATCGAAAGTGAAATCAGCAAAGCACTCGCCCTGGTGAGTTATAACCACCAGCGGCAAATACCACAGGTAAAAACGATCGATTATTTACAGGCCATCCGTTTGCAAAAGTTTGTTACGGAAAGCGATGCCGACGACCTGCTTTACCATAACAATGGCAAAGTAAGGGAATGCCCGAGGGCAAATTTTTTCATTGTGACCAACAGCGAGATTATTACTGCGAAAGATGAAATTTTACATGGCATTACCAGGAAGAAAATTTTAAGTCTGGAAATTTCGGGTTATACTTTTGTAGAACGGGATTTTACTTTAGATGAGGTGTACAATGCCAAAGAAGCTTTCATCAGCAGTTCTACAAAAAATGCCTTTCCTGTTAATAAAGTCGATGGAAAATTGATCGGTGATGGAAAAAGTACCATTACGAGGTTAATCAATGATAATCTTTTAAAGCTAATTGAACTCGACCAGAAAAATTGAAACAGTGGGTTTTTACCCTTAATAAATGCAGAAAACCGGCCACCTAAACCGGATGGAAATGGCAGTTCCCGATTGAAAATTGGGACTAAAGTGTACAGCCGGACTAACCTTAAGATGAAAAACTGAGCTTGCTTTCCAAAATTTAAGCTAAACGACAAATTAAGCAGAAAGACTAAAGCTTAAAGAGATTAAATGGGAGTCTGTAGTCTTTTTGCTTTATCCTTTCTGCTCCTCCAAAAAATTTATTTTACGCATTACGTTTTGATAAAGAACAGTTTAACAATGAAACCCGAAAACAATCCACATACCACTTTCCAACCTTAAAACATTTTTATATATTTGCCCAATCCTTCTTCAATGCAAAAGAAAACACTTCTTGACGGACAAAAAATTCAGATTACAATTAAGAGGCTTTGCCATCAATTAATTGAAAACCACGACGATTTCGCGAATACCGTTTTAATTGGCATCCAGCCGAGGGGTATTTTTTTGGCGGACCGCATCCACCAGGAGCTCGAACAGATTCTTAAAAACAAAAAAATATTAAAGGGAAACCTTGATATTACATTTTTTAGAGATGATTTCCGCCGTAAGGATGGTTTGGTTACCGCCAACAGCAACTCGATCGATTTTATTATTGAAGGCAAAAAAGTAATCTTAATTGATGATGTACTTTGGACGGGCAGAACCATCAGGGCGGCACTTGATGCCTTGCTTGCATACGGCCGACCAGAGAAAGTGGAACTTTTGGTTTTGATAGACCGCAGGTTTAGCAGGCATTTACCTATTGAGCCAGATTATATCGGGCATCAGGTAGATAGCTTAAATTCGCAACAGGTAAAAGTGACCTGGGCGAGCGAAGGAAGTGAAGACAAAGTGATTTTAATATCGGAAAACAATAAATAAAAATGGCAGCAGAAAAACTATCAACCCGACATCTTTTAGGCATTAAAGATATTAACCGGAATGATATCGAATTGATTTTCGAAACTGCAGATAATTTCAAGGAAGTGATTAACCGACCGATTAAAAAGGTCCCTTCGCTCCGCGACATTACCATTGCCAATATTTTCTTCGAAAACTCTACCCGTACCAAACTTTCTTTCGAACTGGCTGAAAAAAGACTTTCAGCAGATGTAGTCAATTTTGCAGCCTCATCTTCATCGGTGAGCAAGGGCGAAACGCTGATTGATACAGTAAACAACATCTTATCAATGAAAGTTGATATGGTGGTGATGCGACACCCATATGCCGGTGCAGGTCAGTTTTTAAGTAAACACGTAAAAGCACAAATTGTTAATGCAGGCGACGGTGCGCACGAGCACCCTACACAGGCTTTACTAGATGCTTTTTCGATCCGCCAGAAACTAGGCGATGTGGCAGGCAAAAAAGTGGTGATTGTAGGCGATATTTTGCACTCGCGTGTAGCAATCTCCAACATCCTTTGCTTACAACGGTTAGGTGCTGAGGTAATGGTTTGCGGACCAACAACATTGATCCCAAAACACATCCACCAACTTGGAGTAAAAGTTGAACATAACCTTATTAAAGCACTGAACTGGTGCGATGTAGCCAATATGCTTCGTATCCAGTTGGAACGTCAGGACATTAAATATTTCCCCTCATTAAGGGAATACGCCATGATGTATGGCTTAAACAAAAAGATCTTAGATAACCTCGATAAAGAAATTGTTGTGATGCACCCAGGCCCCATTAATCGTGGTGTAGAGATTACAAGCGATGTGGCCGACAGCAAACAATCTATCATTTTAGAGCAGGTAGAGAATGGAGTTGCGGTGAGAATGGCAGTGCTGTATCTATTGGCAAGCCAGGGGTAGGTTAGTTCAATCGTTCATTGGTCATTGGTTTATTAGTGCAGAGTCCATAATCTAGCATCTTGCCAAAAGGACTAAGTCCAGCGTCTTTTTAGAAATGCATTGGTAAATAGTCCATTGCTAATAGTCTATGGCAATTAACCAGTTTATATGATTGACCAATTAACCCTTCTACTAGATTGCTTTGTTGGCTGAAAAGCCGCCTCGCAATGACGGATGCGGCGGTACCAATGAACTATTGACGAATGAACCAATGAACCCTTATCGGATGCGGCGGTGCTAATGACAACTGAACCAATGAACCTAATCATTTTTCAACATTCGTCTACTCCCTAATACCAAACCAAAAATCCTATCGTTAATTTGTGTTATTAACAGATGTTAATTACTTATGTTGATAAGCTATGATACTATCTTTAATTTAGTACCAACCATATTTGAAACCAATGCAGAAAAAATACTTACTAATTCCGCTACTTTTAGCTGGAAGTTTTAGCACTTACGCTCAGGTTAGCGCAGTGCAGAACCTCAACAAAAACTATCAAACGGGCTTAGAATTATTAGACAAAGAGAAATACACTGCAGCTGCACAACAGTTTAAACTTGTTGAGCTGCAACGTTATAAACCTTCTACCCAAACGGAGAGCAATGCCGAATTATCTTTACTTAAAGAGAATGCAAAATTCTATGCGGCTGTTTGCGCACTGGAGTTAACCAACAGTGATGCCGAAAGTTTATTTCAGGCATTTATCCGCGATTATCCATTAAATCCGAACACCAAACTGGCTTACTTTTACGTTGGAAAAACTTATTTCAACCAGAAAAACTATAAAAAGGCTTTAGAATGGTTCGAAAAAACAGATCCTTCCTCACTTTCTGCAAAGCAGCGGAACGAGTACCAGTTTAAACAGGGTTATGCTTATTTTGAGTTAAAAGATTACGAAAAAGCAGAGCCTTTATTCGAAAAAGTTAAAAAAGAAGAAGGAGATTTTCAGGAAAGTGCTACTTACTACTTTGCCTACATCAATTATTTAAATAAAGAATATAAAACAGCTCTTGCTAATTTCGAAAAGTTAAAAGGCTCTCCTACTTACGAGGCAAGTTATCCATATTACATCACTTCGATGTACTATTTGGATGAGCGTTATGATGATGTAATCAGCTATGCTTTGCCTGCCATGCAAAAAACCAAACAACAGTTCGAGCCCGAAATGTTGAGTTTGGTTGCAGCATCGTACTTTGCAAAATCTGAATTCAAAAATGCTGAAAAGTATTTCGCCGAGTATTACGCAAAAGATAAAAGCGAAACCAAAAACAACCTCTTCATTTACCAATACGGCTACTCTTTATTTCAGAATAAAAAGTACAAGGAATCGGTTAGTGTTTTAGAAAAACTAAATAACGACGATATTTACCTGCAAAACGGTATGCTTACCCTGGGTAAGGATTTTATCCAGTTGGGCGACAAACAAAAAGCACAAAGTGCATTTTTCAGGGCTTCGCGTTTAAGTTTTGATAAAGTGATCCAGGAAGAAGCATGGTTAAATTATGCCAAATTAAGCTACGAACTTGAGTTTCACCAGCAAGCTTTAGAGGCCACACAGGGTTTCTTAAAAGCCTTCCCTAAATCGCGCAAAATTAATGAAGCGAAAACTTTACTGGGCGAGGTTTTATTAACAACCAAAAATTACCAGGCTGCCGTAGATATTTTAGAGCCTATTCCTGATAAAACATTGGAGGCTAAAGAAGCCTACCAGAAAGTAACTTATTTCCGCGGATTGGAGTTTTACAACGAAAGAGCATTCCCGAATGCACTATCGATGTTCTTACGTTCCGAAAAATTTGCAGAAGATAATGAAATTAATGCCTTAAATACTTACTGGAAAGCAGAATCGATGTACGAACTACGCAAGTTCGGCGAAGCGGTTAGTACTTTCGAGAAATTTCTAAAAATGCCAGATGCCGATAAAACCGGTGTTTACAATTTCGCGAATTATGCGTTGGCATATGCCGCTTTTGAAGATGAGAAATACAGCAAAGCAGCCAACTATTTCGAAAAATTCCTGGCTGGTAACGATAAGGATCAGAAAACAATTGATGATGCTACCATCCGTTTAGCCGATTCATATTTCGTAAATAAGAATTATGGTGATGCGATGGCCAATTATAATAAGATTATCAGCCGCAAAACCACTTCTGAAGATTACGCGACTTTCCAAAAAGGAATGATTCAGGGTTTGGAAAATCAATATGATGCAAAAATTGCAACCATGCAAAGTTTGTTAAATGCCTTTCCAAATTCAAACTACGCAGATGATGCCGGTTTCGAAACAGCCTATACTTATTTCAATAAGGGCGATTTTGATAAATCTAAATCAGACCTTGTGGCCTTAGTAGCAAAATATCCACGCAGTAGCTACGTAGCTAAAGCATTGGTGACTATTGGTTTGGTACAGTACAATCAGGATCAGGACGATGCAGCTTTAGAATCGTTTAAAAAAGTAATCCGCGATTACCCTACTGCTGATGAAGCTAAACAGGCAATGGAGTCCATCAAGAATATCTATGTAGACCGTGGCGATGCAAATGGCTTCATTGCTTATGCAGCTACTACCCCACTTGGAAATTACTCTGGCTCTGAGCAGGATAACATCGTTTTTGCCGCAGTTAATAATACCTATTTAAAAGGCGATGCTAATGGCGCATTCCAGGCGGTAAATGCCTATTTTGATAAATTCCCGAAAGCGAACCATGAGAAAGAAGCTAAATTTATCAGGGCAGAATCGTTGGTTAAATTAGGTCGTCCGGATGAGGCCATTGCTGATTATGAATTTATTTTAAACGATTGGACCAGCGATTACACCGAGCGCTCATTGGTAAGTATTTCTCAACTGTTTTTAAACCAGAAGAAATATAACGAAGCCATTGTTTACCTGAAAAGATTAGAAACAACCACCGATTACAAATCGCATTATAGCTTTGCCATCAACAACCTGTTAAAGGCTTACACCGCTTTAAACATGCCTGATGATATGCTTAAATATGCACAGTTGACCAAAGATTCTGAAAAAGCATCAGAGGAAGAAAAAAACAGTTCGAGTTTATTCTCAGGTAAAGCCTATCTGTTAAAAGGCGATACGACCACCGCTATTAAAGAATTTAAAAATGTGGTGGCCAAAACAAAAACCATTGCCGCTGCCGAAGCGAAGTACAACCTGGCTTTATTAGAATACAATAAACGTGATTTCAAAACTTCATCAAAAACCTGTTTTGATCTGATCAACAACATGGCCGCTTACGATTATTGGGTAGCGAAGGCATTTATTCTTTTATCTGACAATTATGTTGCCCTGAAAGACAATTTACAGGCTAAGAGCACACTTCTAAGTATAATTGATAATTACGACGGCAAGGATGATATCATCCCTACAGCCAAAGAAAAACTAGAAAAACTAAACCAGAAGAAGTAGCATTATGAAATCAATTAAATATATATATAGTTCACTGTTTTTTTTAGCTGCTGGATTAATGACTGCTCAGGCGCAGGATAAAAAGGCCGATGAAAAAGGTGTTGTAAACGAAGAGATTGAAGTGGTACGTCCGTACAAACCCATTTTGGCTGAGGCGGTGAAGTTAAGAAGGAGTCCGAATCTGGATGACGTTAAAACCTATAAAGCAAAACTGAACTACAGCATTTTAGATAGAAAACTAGAGTTGAACAGCGATATCCAAAAGTTACAGGCACAGGCCCTTGCCGAAGAAAAAGCAAGTATATTGGTTAATAATTACGTTAAAGGTGCATTCGGTTCGTTAGCAACACTTTTAGGCGAAGCTTATTTTAACACTGGCAAAGACGAAGGTTTACAGCTTGGAGGCTATTTTAAACACTTTAGTCAGGAAGGCAAACTGAACAAGCAGAACAGCAGCAACCAGCAGTTAAGCGTTTTTGGAAGGAGCATTTTAGATCAGAATACCGTTAGTGGTAAAATTAGTTTTGAGCGTAACGGTACTTATTTTTATGGTATAGATGATACCAGACCACTACTAAACCCTAATCCTGATAAACAAGCCTTAACCACTATCGAACTGGAAGGTGAACTGGTAAAAAACTTTACGGAAGATGAAGATGCTTTCAGTTATGCTTTAAAAGCCAATGGCTATATCTGGAACGATAAGTTTAGTGCTAAAGAAAACTACCTGAGTTTAAACGGTTATGTGAACAAACGCATCAATTCATTAAACCTTGGCCTGGCTGCTTCAACCGAATTCGGAAACAGCAAAGATGCTTTAACGAGCGTTGGCAATAACTTATTGCGTTTAAACCCATATATCCGCCTGCAGGTTAAAGGCGCTAAAATTACAGCCGGAATTAATTTTGTACAAGAATTTGGTGCGGTAAGCAGCTCTAAAATATTCCCTGCGGTTACCGCCGATTTCACTTTAATCCCTGATTATTTACAGGTTTTTGGAGAAGTTAAAGGTGATGTAAACAGAAACTCGTTAAAAGGCTTTACCGATGAAAACCCATGGTTAAACAGCAATGCTGTGATTAAAAATACGGTAGAGAAATTAAGCTTTAGTGCAGGTATTAAAGGTACCGGTGGTCCGGGCTTTGGTTATAAAGCACGTGTATATGTAAAACAGTTTGATGATATGCCATTGTTCGTAAACAACTTTACTGATTTTAACAAATTTGATGTGATTTACGATTTCGGTAAAACCAAATTGACAGGTGTAGAAGGCGAAATTTCAGTTCAGGTTAGCGACGCCTTAAAATGGACTGGTAAACTAAACCTTGATGATTGGAAGCCTGCTTCTGAAACCTACTCTTGGTTTAAACCAGGTTTAAAAGTAAGCTCCAACTTTGTATATACCTACAACAAAAAACTAAGTTTTAATGCAGGTGTAGTGATTCAGGATGACGTAAAAGCAAAAGTAAACATTGCCAACCCGGTTCCTGCCTCACAATACGTCATTCCGAATCCAGCCATAGAATCGATTGTTACGGTTAAAGGTTTTGTAGATTTAGGTCTGGGCGCAGATTACAGGATCAATAATAAATTCTCTGTTTTTGCTAAAGCAAACAATATCCTAAATAAAAACTATAGTAGATTTTTGTACTATCAGGCAAACGGATTTAATATTTTCGGAGGGTTGACTTATTCTTTTTAAAATAAAGAGAATCCGAAGCCTTGCTTAAACTGAAAAACCTCCGATAAAATCGGAGGTTTTTTTATGGATTCATTTTAGCTTGTTTGATTACTGCGATCGTCACCCTGAATTTATTTCAGGGTCTATCTTGCAGGAAAGATGCTGAAATAACTTCAGCATTTTACTTATCGGTTGGTGCCGCACCGACCGAAACCTAATACAGTTGCACAAAATAGAATAAGTTATCTTCCTGGTTAGTGAGTCACCGACCAATAGAAAAATAATTATCTTTCAATTTGCAAACTTTGTGCACTAGCGTTTTTACTGATTTTTTTATATTAGGGAAATGTACTCTTGTGCCTTGATGCTAAAATAATTGATCAAGAAGATGCCTTTTTACTCCATGGCTTTAATAACGATAAAATAAACCCTTAATCCTATGAAAATATTTAATGTAAAGCCCATCATTGTAAATAAATACATCTATAATGATGAATATCTGGAAGAAAGCAAAACATCCAGAAATTATCAGTCTGGCTTTGAAATTACTGGAGAGAAGGTTGAATCGTTAAATACAATTTTTATTAAGTTTAATATTCTTTATTGTGTAGAACATCAAAAAGATGAAGAAAACATTGTTACGCCCATTAGTCCAAACAGCTGGAACATACAGGTTTCATTTACAATAGGTGAAGAAGAATTTATCTCTTATAAAAGTTCATGTCAGTTTAATTTTGAAAGTGAAGGTTTTGATGCTGATGTAGTTTCATTAATTGAATTTTTAACGGATTATCAGGCGCATACCAAATCATTTTTTAGTCAGTACGGATATAAACCTTTAATACCAATAGAGGAAGAAACACGTATATTGCTCACCTTAAAGGCTGAGGCCGAGTTAGCTATTGAAAACTTGCGTGCGAATAATATGTATGATTTTTAACGCTACTACTTCAACTATAAAACTGCTCTTATCTTGCAAGGAACTTTGATTTTACCTATCGGTTAGTGTCCCACCGACCAATAGAGATGAAGGTATTTTGATTCCCGCTGATTTCGCAGATCATCGCAGAATTTCTTGCATCTTCCATTAGTTAACCACAAAGGACACAGAGAATAGGGAGCAAGGAGCGCCAAGTTGGATGTATAAATTATTTTCGTCCACATCATCCATCTTACATTTTCCATTTTACATCATTCCTTTCCCTCACTTATCCCACCACACCCTCGCCGTAAGCACATCCCCGCCAACTATCCTGGCCACCGCATCTTTATAATTCTGCGGGTTGTTCAGGATTTCTGTAGAGAGGTAAATCAGGCGCCTTGGTATGGTGCCATTGGTTACGTTGCCCTTGTAATTTACCGGAACAAGTTTAGGGTAACCGCTTCTTTTCCAGTTTAACCAGGCCTCAATAAAATTAAAATTGGTTCCAGTGGTTACCCAATATTGCGTATTAATGGCATTTAACGAATTTGTTGTACTTGTCTCGTCAAGTGGGTTTTGATTCACAAAGTCAATAATTTTATTGGCATCAACCGCAGCTAGTGGATCCAATTGCGCTAACGATTGGATGGCTCCTGTTAATCCATTGGTATAATGCAGTTTTGCAGTTCCATCCACATTCCAGCCTCTTACTTTTGCTTCGGCGAGTAAAAATTCGATTTCGGCATAACTCAGGATAAAAATCGGTCCACTCAATTTGAGGTACATTCCGGTGCGTGGCCTGGAGTATTTGCCAAGCGGTGCAAAATCACTTCCGGTACCTGTGCCGCCCGGATAATCTGGCGAACGGCTAATATCGGTAATCCCGCCCTGCAGGTCATACCCATTTGGCATGCCCAATTGAATGTTGGCTTCGCTGTTTCCAGTGAGGTTTTGATCTGCATTTTTTGCCAATCCATCTTTCGGTATTTCGCCGATAATGCCCAACCTAGGGTCGTTGGTATTTTTTAACTGATCGATCAAAGTTTTACTCCACCGAACTTCCAGGTAATCAGAGTAGGTGCGTAAGGCCAACGAAGTACCATTCTGACTGTTAAAAGAAGAAGCATCGGTTAACAGTATTGCATTATCATTAATGCTTTGAAAAGTTTTACCTGCAGCTTTTTCCGTCCAGATCCTCGCTTTTTCTGGATCCACTTTGATTAAGCGCATGGCAATCCGGACCATTAAAGAGTAGCCAAACTTTTTCCACTTGTTAATATCACCTTTGTAAAAAAGATCAGCGGTTGGTAAAGGTTTGTCCGCATCAAGTTGTTGGATAGCAGCATCAAGATCATCCAGCATCGCTGTATAAATATCTTCCTGACGATCGTAAACCGGATATTTAATGCCCTGCATGGCTTTAACCGCCTGGCTATAGGGCACATCGCCGTAAGTATCAGTAATCCGTTGCAAAATCAGCACAAACATAATATCACCTATGGCAATCAGGTTTTGATAAGCTACTGGATCTTTTAACCTGGCCAGACGTTGCATTTCCCTGATATAAGAGGCATCCATATAACCTTCATCAAAAAGACGACCCTGATAATCGGTAAAACTGCCAACATTGATATATTTATCGCCATTGTTATAATAATAATAGGTTGAGGCCAGCAGTTGCATCATGGTACTCTGATACAGCAACTGATAATAACCCAAATTGGCATATTTTAACTGCGCCTGCGAAAGCAAGCTATTCGGATCGTAATTGTTTTCGGTAAGTTTGGTAGGATCTGTATTGATATCATCCAGCTTGGCTTTGGAACAACTGCCCAATAAAAGCAATAAGAATATGCCGGTTATACAAAAATTCTTCATCAGCACCTATTTAAATTTAAAGTTAAAATTGATCCCAAATGTCCGCGTTGCAGGCAACGACGCCCCCTCTATCCCGGCATAACCCAATGTTGGCGAAAACTCCGATTCAGGGTCTATATTTTCACTGTATTTAAGCAAAGTAAGCAGATTTCGCGCGACCAGATCAATCCCTATGCTGCTAAAAGGAGTTCTTTTTAAATAACGCGGATTTACAGTATAACCTAATGTGGCCTGCCTTAACTTAATAAAACTGCCGTTGAGCACCGATAATGCCGAAATATTGGTGGCCAACACGGGATAATAGGCATAAGCAGGTACATTAATGGTATTTTTTTGTCCATTCTCCAATACGCCATCAGCCACGATGCCGGTTTCCCGGTCTACCAAAGTGGCTTTATTTAAACCCTGTACATAACTATAATAAGCCGTTGCTGATAAGATTTTATTGCCAAAACGGTAATCGATCAAAAAAGAGAAACTAAACTGCTTGTAATTAAAACTGTTGGTAATGCCTCCATATAAAGTGGGCATGGTACCGCCCATAGGGATAAAATTACCCCGTTTGGGTATGCCATCTGATCCGATGATTACATTTCCATTAGCATCGCGTAAATAATCGTAAGCCATAATCTGCGTAATCGGTTTGCCTACCACCAGCGCGGTATTGGCATTTAAAGGCCGGTAAGTGCCTGTTAGTGTATAATTGCTGTTGCCATCGATGGAGAGCAGTGTATTTTTCACCTTGGTCATGTTCAGGTTAACCTGCCATTTTGCATTTTGGGTGAGGATCGGTGTATAACCCAAAGCCAGCTCTATGCCTGTATTTCGTGTTTCACCCAGGTTAACGTAGGCGGAAGTAAAACCTGTGGTAACCGACTGCTTGGCGTTGATAATTTCGTTGTGGGTAAGGCGGTTAAAATAGGTAAAATCGATATCCAAACGGCTGTTGAAAAGCTTAAGATCAAGGCCAGCTTCAATTTCGTTCAACGTGAAAGGTTTTAAATTGTAATTGGGCAAATCACCTGAAAAACCGCCTACCGGAACACCATTTACCTGATTATCTACGGTATAATAAATCTGCGTGCTGTAGGGTACAATAGGTTCGCCGCTGGTTTTGGCAAAATCGAGCCTTAACTTACCAAAATCCAGCCCTTTTATTTTCAAAAGATCAGAAAATATAAAACTCCCCGATACACCCGGTACAAATATGCCGCGGTTATTAGCAGGCAGGGTTGAATAAATATCATAACGGCCCGTAACCGAGAAATTAAGAAAACGTTTATAACTAAGGTCAGCAGTATAATAAGCAGATTCGGTTACTATTCTCGATACGCCCAGCGTTTTTGTACTGGTGATGAGGTTTTCAGGAACGTACAGGTAAGGAATTTTAAACTGTGAGCCAACAAGTTTTTCATTTGTACCCCTCCTATTGCGGTAATTTGCACCCAAAGAAAGTTCGAAGCTTAGTTTATCACTGAGATCGTGTGTGGCGCTCAATAAAATATCGCTGTTCAGTTCTGAAGTATGATTTTGATTGTAGGCATTTATTCCGCCCTGTCTGTTAACCGAAAAAGCCGTTCCGGTAGGCAAAATACTCACCACCTCATCTTTGCTTGAATCGTAACCAATTCTACCTTGAAGCGATGCCCAACTGGCCAGCTGATATTTTAATACTGCCGAGGTGATATAACGATTCCTGGTAGCATAATCAGCCTGTTTATTCATTAAAAAGTACGGATTGGTTTTATATTCATCCGGATTCCAACGGGTTTCGAAACCCGTTTCTGCATCAAAACCGGGTGCCAGTATCGATTGATCCAAACTTGTAGCCAAGGCCGAAATTCCGTAATTGGCATTCAGTGGCCCGTCGCTCAAATAGCTTTTGTTCTTATTATTTTCGTAAATATAATTTCCGGTGAGGCTAAGCGATAGCTTATTACTTAAAGCTAACGTACCATAAAAATTAAAGGTTTTACGGTTTAAAGCACTATTGCTCAGTAACGAACTGTAATCTAAATTGGAGGCCGAAACCCGATAATTATTCCGGTTATTGCCGCCAACAAGCGATAACGTATTAATAAAAGCCGGAGCTGTGCGGTAGAAAGTTTGAATGTTGTTTTTAATGGGAGCATAAGGACGCATAGTACCATCCACCTGTAGACTTGGCTTTCCGTCCATTACTTCTCCCCAGCTCAATAAACTGGTCGAAATGGCATTATATTGATCGGTAGGCCGTTTATTCTGCGCCCCCTGACCATAGGTATATTGAAAATCGGTAGTATTTACGGGAACATCAAAAGACAAATTGGTATTATATTCCAGTTTGGCCCTCGCATTTTCTCCTCCACTTTTCAGGTTAATGAGGATCACGCCATTGGCAGCCCTTGCACCATATAGTGCCGAAGCAGCAGAGCCTTTCAATATCGTAATGGTTTCAATATCATCTGGATTGATGTTGCTGATGCCATCACCATAATCAGCCCCCCCATACTCATTTGCACTGCCCCTGATGCTGTTATCAATGGGTACACCATTCACAATAAACAATGGAGAGGCGGCAGTCATGCTCGAAACCCCACGGATCAGTACCCGTGCAGCAGATCCGGGCCCACCGTTTACACCAGTAATGTTAAGTCCTGCTACCCTGCCCTGCAAGGTCATAATCATATTGCTTTCTCTGGCCTTTGCAATGGAAGAACCTTTTATAGTTGTTAAGGCATAACCTACTTTTCGATTATCTTTTTCGATGCCCAGCGCTGTAATTACCACCTCTTTTAAAAGATGTACGCTATCAGCAGTCAATTTACCTTCAACATTTTTTCTAATTACAATCAGGTTGTTGGGCAGTACCGAATAAGTAAAACCACTGTTGAGCAGCAACTGTTCGATTACTTTTAAGGCTTCTTCGTCTTCTACTTTAACCGATACGCGGTGTTTGGGAATTTTGGATTCGCTGTAGGCAAAATGATAAACAGTTTGTTGCTGTATACTTTCGATTACCTGTTCGAAACTGGCTTCGTTGAAATTTAGGTTTACTTTGGTTTGCGCATGTACACACAGCGGAAAAATTAATCCAATTAACAATATGATCCGCTGCACAAAATTCATGGCAACAAATATACATGGCTAAAGTGTTGTGTGCTAACGATAGATATACACATTTTTGCCCTTTACCGAATAATTAAAGTTTTCGATGAGTTTTAACACGTTTAAGGCTTCGGTAAGGCTTTCTTTCCCGAAATGTGCGGTAAATTCTACTGTTTTAAGATCGGGTTCTTTAAAGTTTACTTTTACACCGTACCAGCGTTCAAAAAGTTTAGCCACTTCATCAAAACGGTTGTTTTTAAAAATGAGTTCGTGGTTGAGCCAGGCGGTTTCGATTACTTTATCGGCCCCGGTCCCGTTAAAAACGGTTAGCTGGCTTATACTTCCTTTACCGTTGGATAAAGTAAATTTATCATTCGGTTTTAAAATAAAAGTTTGGTCGCTATTATTTTTAAGCGATACCGATACCTTTCCCCTGATCAAAGAGGTTTCGGTAAAAGTGTCGTTTTTATAGGCTTTCACATCAAATTGGGTACCCAGCACTTTTACGGCTAACTGTTCGGTATGCACGATAAATGGATGTGCGGCGTCTTTTTGCACCTCAAAAAAGGCCTCGCCCGACAGATACACCTCTCTGGTATTATTTTTAAACTGTGCCGGATATTTTAAGCTACTGCCCGCATTGATTTTTACGGTAGAGCCATCGGCCAATACGATGGTTTTAACTTCGGAAGCTTTAGTTTGTACGTTTAATAAATCAGGTTGCGGGGAGAAAATGGTTTGACGGTTATAAATCAATACCGCAGCCAAAGCGATAGCCAGAACGGCGGCAATTTTTAACCATATACCAAAAGATTTATTTTTATTAATCGTTAAAACCGGTTGCTCAGGAACTTTAATCTGCGCTTTGATCCGTTCGAAAACGGGATTAATATTTTCATCTTCAACAGGTTCGGCCTCAAAATAGGCTTGCAACACATCATGCTCCTGCTTAAGTGCCGGATGATCGGCCAAAATGGATTTAAGCTCAACAGATTCATCCGGCGAAATTTCTCCGGCCAATTGTTTTCCAAGCAATTCTGTAAATCTTTGATCTGTCATTTGAGTTTCCGTCCTTTATGATATGTTCCTTTTTATGAGAAAATTGCCTACAAAAAATAAAAAAAAGATAAAGTACCTACTAAGATAACCAGAGAGATGATTTTTCCAATCATTTTTTCATCTGTGCCCTTATCTTTTATATTTAAAGGCTGCAGGATCACGCGGAGTTTGGCAATAGCCCTGAACAACTGTGTCTGCACCGTTCGTGGTGAAATATCCAGCAGCTCGGCTACTTCTTTGTATTTCATTCCGCTTTCTTTGATCAGTCTGAAAACCGTAGCGGCCTGAGGTGCCAAACCTGCTATGGCTTTATCAAGCTGACGGTGAAGTTCTTTGGTTTCAATCAGGTATTCGGGCGTATGCATATTCACCGAAACATCATCTCCGGCATCAACTAAATCGATAAACGTAACCGACGAATTTTTTTTAAGGTATTTAAGTGATTGATTTTTTACCGCAATAAAGAAATAACTTTCAGGGTTGAGTACATGGGTACTTTCCTTCCGGTTTTCCCAGCATTTAACAAATACTTCGGTAACGATATCTTCCGCAGCCTGCTTATCGGTTACATAATAAACGGAGAATTTTAGCAGCCTGCCATACAGAAAACGATAAAGCTGCTCAAAGGACTTTATATCATCTTCGAGACAAATCTTCTTCCATAAAACGACTAGATCTAGCTTGACTGCTTTCAACTTGGTTAGTTTTTGAATCAAATGTAAGGTAATAAAAAATATTTCATAAAAAAATCTTGCCGCTGTAGGCAATTTGACAAAAAAAAGGATTCTTCTTTTAGTGCCATGTTGATGGCACAAGCCATTTATAGATCTATTGAAGCTGAAACGATGAATAAAATCAATTATGTACTGGGCATTGATATTGGCGGTTCGCACATTACCGCGGCCGTAATCGATATGCAGCAGCGTAATATCCTTAAAAACTCTTATACCCGCGATCGTGTAAACTCACATGGCACAACCGAACAAATTATAAAAACCTGGTGTACCACCATTAAAGCAGCCTATAAAAAGGTTGACATCCAGATTGGCCGTTTGGGTATTGCCATGCCCGGGCCGTTCGATTACGAAAATGGTATTTCTTATATCGCCGGGAATGATAAATACGCTGCATTTTATGGCCTCAATGTAAAAGACATGCTGGCAAGCGAACTGCAGATCAGCAGCAATGAAATTTTAATGAGTAACGATGCCTCCTGTTTTTTAGCGGGAGAAGTTTTTGCCGGCGAAGCCCGTAACTATAGTAACCTGATCGGGATTACACTAGGCACTGGCTTAGGAAGCGCAATTTGTTCAAAAGGAAAAATTATCGATGCCAATTTGTGGTGTGCGCCATTCTTGGATGGCATTACTGAAGATTACCTTTCTACACGCTGGTTTTTGAAACGCTATTACGAGCTTACCGGATTAAACATTTTAAATGTTCGCGAACTTACCTTACTTTACGATGAGAGCCCGACCGTACGGAAAATATTTACCGAATTTAGCCAAAACCTTGGCCTTTTTTTAAAAGATTTTCAACAGGATAATGTAGCAGAAGCCATTATAATCGGTGGTAATATTGCCAATGCTTCCAGTCGTTTTATTCCTGGTGTGGTTAAATACCTTCAATCGCAAGGCATCGCCTCCCCTATACATATTTCTCAGCTAAATGAAGATGCTGCACTTGTTGGTGCTGCAGGATGCTGGGCGGTACAGCCAAAAGAAACCGTTGAAAAATTGTAATGAAGCACAGGCCTGAGCGTTAATTTATTTTATAAATCAATATTATTTACAGGTAAGTATATTATGCTAGCTCCTCTGCGATACGTTATTCCCAACTTTGATTGGGAATCTTAAAGCATATGGCATTAAGATTCCCGCCTGCGCGGGAATGACGATCGCACTAATGTCTTTTGTCTATTATAGTCTTGTTAAAGATTCTTTTATCATTAATTACGCATCACGCCTGCTCTCTACCGTATATATAAAACTATCGGCAAGATAATAGCCTAAATTATATTCGATGGGCCTGTCTCCCTGGTCGAAAACATAACGTTTTCTAAAAAGCAGCGGGCTCCCGGTCTCTACATCGAGTTTTGAAGCAATAAATTTATCAGCAGCTTTGGCACTTATTTCTTCTTTGGATAAGTTGGCAATAACGGAATGGTCTTTTTCCAAAATTTCGTACAGCGGCCGTTTAAAATCCTCATCACCGCTAAGCCCTATCCGTGGATGAAAATAAGAGATGAAATAAACAAAAGCTCCTTCAGCTTTTCCTCTTAAACGCTCTAACTTCAACACTTTTTTATCAGTAGCAATATCAAAAAAATGAGCCAGTTTTTCATCAGGTAATACCCAGCTGATGTGAAGTTCGAAATTTTTGACAGGAATGCCACGTGCCTGCATTTCTTGCGAGAAACTTAACCAGTTGGTTGCTTTAGAGCTCACCGAAACCTCTGCAACTTTAGTCCCAATGCCTTTTTTGCGGATCAGCAAACCTTCATAAACCAATTTATTCAATGCCTGCCTAAGCGTGGTTCTGGATATAGCCAGCTGTTTAGCCATATCCACCTCATTTGGTAGAAATTTGGTGGCATATTCAGGATCTTTAATCAGGTTCCGCAATAATTCTTCTGCCTGAATATGTAAAGGCACAGGGCTTTTGTGATCAATTGAAAATTTCATTTTTTTATCATGCATCTCTTTAGGCAATAAGAAATGCGAAATGCATCCTAGCAAAGATAAAAAAAGCGCTTACAAACAAAAACATTATGTATGCATATAGTCTTTTGCTTGAAATGATATTTTCAAATCACTACTCCTGGAAATAATTGGATTGATCTAAATCCAAGCCTTATTGAAACAGAAAATAAGAATTATTTTAAAATATTAGGATATATGTACATACATATATACATTTGTTATAAAACAATGATATTGTCCAATTTATGGAAGTAAAAAATAACGTTCAGGAAACACCCGTAATTAATAAATGGAGACAAAGCGGTGAAAGGATTTTGCCAGAAAAGATTGATCATTTTAATCAACCCGAAAATGGCTATAACCTATATCCTGTACACCCTTTAGGCAGCAACAAAATATTTAATGGTTATCCGTCACTGGCATCGTGGATTATTGAGCAGGAAACGGTAATTATTGATGGTTATATAGGCGTTTTTTGGCAAGAGGTAGAATTGCTTTTGCAACAGGAGTTTGAGAAAAAGAATGTAAAAGTTAACTGGATCCGATCATCAGAATACCTGAAAAATACCGATGAGGTATCGCAGTTGGTCAATCCTTTTTTAGGTGGGGCAAAAAGCGTTTGGGGCAAAAAAACTACGCTTAAACTCGAAGATTTTTTTAACAACGGGTACAGTTCTGTTCAGCCCGATGTCCAATATGAAGTAAACATTGTAATAGGAATAGGTGCCGCGTTAATCAACTGGGACGCTCCTATCATTTACCTCGAAATCCCTAAAAACGAAATCCAGTACCGCATGCGTGCCAATTCGGTTAACAACCTTGGAGCAGATGGTCCGAAAAGTGATTTTGAGATGTACAAAAGATTTTATTTCGTAGACTGGGTGGTACTCAATGCGCACAAAGCTCAAATTTTAGAACGCATCAGTCTGGTTGCCGATTTGCAGCATAAATCATCTATAAACTGGATTACTGCAAATGACTTAAAAAAAGGCTTAAAACACATCAGCCAATCCATATTCCGCGTGAGGCCATGGTTTGAAGCCGGTGCATGGGGCGGACACTGGCTACAGGAAAACATTGAAGGTCTTAATAAAAAAGAAGTAAACTATGCCTGGTCTTTCGAGCTGATTGTACCTGAAAACGGCATTGTTTTCGAAAGTAATGGCAACCTGCTTGAAGTTGCTTTTGATTTTTTAATGTTAACCGAAAATCAATCGGTACTGGGCAAACATGCACCAATTTTCGGGACCGAATTTCCCATTAGGTTTGATTTTCTGGATACCATGGATGGAGGGAATCTTTCTGTTCAATGCCACCCATCGTTAAAATACATTAGGGAAGAATTTGGTGAAAACATTACCCAGGATGAAACCTACTATATTTTGGACTGTAAAGAGGATGCTAAAGTTTACCTGGGTTTCCAGGAAGATATTAATCCGATTGAATTTAATAAGGCATTAATTAAAAGCCAGCAGTTAAGTCAGGAGATAGACATCGAAAAATATGTGCAGGTACACGATGCGAAGAAACATGACCTTTTCTTAATTCCAAATAGCACTGTGCATAGTGCCGGAGCCAATAACTTAGTGCTCGAGATTAGTGCAACACCCTACATCTTTACCTTTAAAATGTACGATTGGCTCCGTTTGGGATTAGATGGCCAGCCGCGGCCCATTAATATTGAACATGCTTTTAAAAACTTAAATTTCAATAGAAAAGGGAATGCCGTTATTGAAGAATTAATTTCCAAACCATCGGTGATCGAAAGAGGGTCAGATTGGGAGTTAATCCACCTTCCAACCCATCAGGAACATTTTTATGATGTCCACCGGCTGGAGTTCGATACGGAGATTACGGTAAAAACAAACGATGTTTGCCATATACTGATGCTTGTGGAAGGTACTGCCATCAAAGTAAAAAACAGAGATGGCCAGATTACTGATTTTCACTATGCCGAAACTTTTGTAATTCCTGCCGCAGCCGAAAGTTACACCCTGATTAATGCTGGTACTAACAGAGCCAAAGTAATTAAGGCATTTGTAAGAGATGAACTGAATTTTGAGGCGCTGTAAAATACACACAGAAGATTCAAAACCCGTGTTTATCTGTGTACATCTGTGGTTAAACCTGATCAGTCTATAATACGCTCAGGTATTTTCCATTTTGAAGGAAAACTTATTAAAGCGTCAGTTGGAAACAACTGACACCACGAAATACATCCGTGGCTAAACACAAATAATAGATATTTAACCAAATTATAAATTATGAGTAAGCAAAAAAAAACCAGTGTGCTTTTAATAACACTTGTAGCATCTTTGGGTGGCTTTTTATTCGGCTTTGACATGGCCGTTATATCCGGGGTTTTGCCCCTGGTACAAAAGCAGTTTGCTTTAAGTGCATCGCAGGAAGGATGGTTCGTATCTTCTGCTCTGGTCGGCTGTATTATTGGTGTAGCCCTTTCAGGCGAACTGAGTGATAGATTCGGCAGGAAAAAACCATTGATTTTAACCGCTGTTCTCTTTGTGACGTCTGCTATGGGCTGTGCATTATTCCCTAACCTCTCTGGTGTTATTGCTTTTCGGGTTTTAGGCGGCATTGGCATTGGTATCGCTTCAAATGTGGTACCTCTTTATATCTCAGAAATTGCTCCGGCACAAATCAGGGGCAGATTGGTTACTTACTACCAGTTTGCGCTTACGTTTGGTATCCTGGTTGCTTACCTAAGTAATGCGGCTTTATTAAATGGGGCTTTAACACAACATGTTGACACTTCAGCTTTAAGCAGCATATTTAACCAGGAAGTTTGGCGGGGCATGCTGGGCATGGGCGTATTGCCTGCAGTTTTGTTTTTACTTGGCTTATTGCTCATTCCGGAGAGCCCGAGGTGGCTGATACAAAAAGGCCGGACAGCAGAAGGCGCTTTAATTATCAGCAGCATTACCGGGCAAACATTGCCCGAGATTCATCAAGAACGATTTACAACTGAAAACAACAGTTCTAAAAGCTCTTATAAAGAATTATTTGCTCCATCCATGCGTAAAGCCTTATTAATCGGCATTTTATTGCCTCTATTCTCTCAATTTAGTGGCATTAATGCCATTATATATTATGGACCAAGAATACTCGGTAATGCGGGCATTTCGTTAAGCAATTCGCTGATCAGTCAGATCATTTTTGGTTTAGCCAATATGATTTTCACCCTGTTTGCCATCTGGAAAGTAGATAGCTGGGGCAGAAGACCACTTTATCTCTACGGCACTGCAGGAGCTGCAATTTCATTGATCCTTACGGGTATCTGTTTCTATTTTAATACCACTTCAAGCATTTGGCTTTTAGTGTGTGTATTGGCATTTTTGGCCTGTTTTGCCTGCTCAATCGGACCACTTAAATTTGTAGTGGCATCAGAGATATTTCCTGGCGCCATACGTGGAAGAGCCCTGGCCATTAGCATTATGGTAATGTGGGTGGCCGATACCATTGTAGGGCAGATTACTCCTATTTTGTTAAATGAGATTGGCAGTGCGGGTACTTTTTGGTTTTTCGCCTTTTTCTGTATCGTAGCATTTATTGCCGTTTATAAACTACTGCCCGAAACCAAGGGAAAATCGCTTGAACAAATAGAAAACGACTGGAAAGATGGTGCTGATAAACCAATACTTTTTCATTAACAAATGGATTTATGGATATGATATCGAACATCAGGATTAAGTTTGCCATTTTATTGCTGACCACTTTATTTTTCAGTCGGGTAAAAGCACAGTCCGACCGTGATTTATTGGCTTATGCAGATCCGCGCATTGGCACGGCACACAGCCGCTGGTTTTATTTTACGCCAGGAGCTGTACCCTTCGGAATGGCCAAACCAGCACCATCAACCAATGGATCGTATGGCAATAAAAGTGGTTGGGAAGCGGTAGGCTACGACCAGAGGCATACTTCGATAGAAGGTTTTGCTAATTTTCATGAATTTCAAATAGGAGGAGTAGTTTTTGCCCCGTCAGTGGGAAAACTGCAAACACTGGCCGGAAGTTTAGAAAAGCCTGAAACAGGTTACCGTTCCACTTTTGATCACCAGGATGAAATAGCCATGCCGGGTTATTATTCGGTACTGTTAAAAGATTATAAGATTAAAGCCGAACTCACTTCGACCAAAAGAGTGGCTTTTCATCGCTATACCTTTCCGAAATCGAAACAGGCCAATATCATTTTTGATATCGGGCACCAACAGGGTGAGAGTGGCGAAGTGACTGATGCAAAAGTTTACCTCACTCCAGATGGGAGAATTGAAGGATATGTGATTACGCAGCCGGTTTATGTTCAGAAATATCAGCCGGGTGCCGATGTAAAAATGTACTTTTCTGCGGTAGCAAGTAAAAAACCCACTGCTTTCGGCACTTTTAATGGAGAAAACATTTCAAAGGGTAAAAAAAGTACTAGTGGTAAAGGCGCAGGTTTGTACCTCACTTTTTCCACTGAAGAAAAAGAAAGCATTACCTTAAAAACTGGACTCTCCTACACTTCAATTGAAAACGCCAGGCTAAATTTAAAGCAGGAAGCAGCTCATCTCTCATTCGACCAGGCCAAAGAACAGGCATTGAATACCTGGGCAAGCTATCTTGGCAGAATCAGGGTGACTTCAGAAAACAAACAAGATCTGACGAAATTTTATACCGGCTTATATCATGCATTATCTGGTCGTGGTTTAGCAAGCGATGTAAATGGTGCTTACCCCAAAAACGATGGCGGAATCGGGAGAATTCCACTCGATAAAAATAATGTACTCTTACATAACCACTATAATACCGACGCGATTTGGGGTGCTTTCTGGAATTTAACACAGCTTTGGGCCATCGCCTATCCAGAATATTATTCGGATTGGGTTAAAAGTCAGCTATTGGTGTATAAAGATTCAGGCTGGCTTGCTGATGGCATAGCCAATAGCCGCTATGTATCAGGCGTAGGTACAAACTTTGTGAGTTTGGCCATCGCATCGGCTTATAATTCGGGCATTCGCGATTTTGATGTAACAACGGGTTATGAAGCAGCACTTAAAAATGAATTAGATTTTAAAAACCGGCCATTTGGTGCCGGGAAACCGGATTTACAAAGGTTTTTAAAATATGGCTATGTAAATCATTTAGATCAGGGTACCGGAGCAGATGAAAACTGGAAGTTTTCGGCCTCGCACACGCTCGAATATGCCTTTAGTTGTTATGCTGTAGGCCAATGGGCAAAGCTGTTGAACAAAACAGCAGATTATAACCGTTTAACAGCACTTTCAAATGCATGGAAAACCATTTTTGATCCTGGTTCCAAATTCATCAGGCCTAAGGATGAGCAAGGAAAATTTATTTCCGATTTTAATCCCAAAGCCGCATGGAGAGGTTTTCAGGAAGGAAATGCCTGGCAGTACACTTTCTATGTCCCTCAAAACCCGATGGCTTTAATATCGGCCATTGGTAAAGACGATTTTAATAAAAGGCTCGATAGTATTTTCACTGTATCTGAAAAAAATAAATTTGGCGGCGGCACCACAATCGATGCCTTTTCCGGATTGGAGAGCCTATATAATCATGGCAATCAACCAAATTTACACATTTCGTGGCTTTTCAATTACGCTGGGAAACCATCACTTACCCAAAAATGGGTGAGAAAAATTTTGGATGATTTTTATGGCGCAGAAGGCATACACGGTTACGGCTATGGGCAGGATGAAGATCAGGGCCAGCTTGGGGCCTGGTATGTAATGGCTTCGATGGGCATTTTTGATGTAAAGGGTTTTACTGATGCTTCGCCTGAAATCGGGCTATCGGCTCCGGTTTTTAACACCATCAGGATTAAAGGCAATAAAAAATATTTTAGCGGAAAGGATTTCAAAATCGAAACCCTTAATAACAACAAGGATAATAGTTATGTGGAGTCATTTTTACTTAATGGTAATGCATTAAAAACGCCTTTTATGAAACTTAAGGATATTCAGAATGGCGGAAAATTGTTGATCCAAATGGGGAAAATGCCTAAAGATGAGTATTGATGGTTTTTTTATGCTTGAACCAATCGCCCTACCTTCTGATTCATATAGATTGTCATTCTGAGCGCAGCGAAGAATCTGTTTGTAATTAACTATATACTTTAATGCTCCATCTTACTTTGACCTGAAGCAAATCGGAAGTCCCTATTTCATCGGTTTGAGATTCTTCACTGCGTTCAGAATGACAAATTCTGAAAGATCAGTCGTCATTTCCGCGCAGGCGGGAATCTTAAAGCTAGCAAAAGGTACAATTCATTAAGAGATTCCCAACCCGATAGCTATCGGGTTGGGAATGACGATCTCCCGAAGTATTTTTCGATAGTTTATCAATAAAAAAGGGTAGTAAACGCATTGTTTATTACCCTTTTTATTATGTGTGTGTTTAATGTGTAACGCAAAAACCGAATTTCAACCCTACCCTACTTCTTCTTCTCCAGCTCATTAATAGCCGTCCACAATACGCCGGCTTCGCCTCTAAAACTTGAAGAACCTTTTGGTTTATTATCGGGTGTGTACCATTCGTAAAAACCATTGTTACTGATTACCCTGGCCAACATCGGATCCAGTGCTTCCTTCGCTTCTGCCAATAAATTATATCGGATAAGCTGGGTAACCATCCTACCCCCAAACCAGGTCCAATCGCCTCCATTCTGGTAAGAATATGGCCCCATTACCTTATTTTGAAAGATACCTGCCGGATAAACCGGGTAAAGTGTAAGGCCGATAGTTACTGCATGGGCGTCTTTAACATTTTGCTGCATCTTTTGATAAGCTTCCTTTACCTGTTTTTTGGTTAACAAGCCAGCTTCAATGGCAACGGCTGTACCACCATGATAATATACTTTTGATTCGTCAAACGATGCCGGAAAGGGCGAACCATTTAAATAAACATGCGGAATATATTTCTGTGCTTGATCATCCCATAGATATTTGTTGATATTTTGACGCACATTCTTGTAAATCCCTTTCCATTTACGGGTCTGATCGGCACTTAAATCTCCAACAGCCATAAAATCTTCTATAGCGATTAAAAACATGGCATTATCATAAATATCAATTGCCCGGTGAGTATTTTCATCTATCACCACTCCCCATCCCTGTTCTGGCTGTACATCGCCCCAATCGGCAGTGGTTGCACCCCAAATTAAGCCATATGTCTCATTAAACCGTTCCTTCATCAGAAAATCCATCGCCCTTTCCATCTGGTTTTTAACCGTTAAACCCGCAACTTTATCGTTTAAGATGGTTTTATCCCCTGTTATGCGGATATATTTTGCAATGGCCTGAATCAAAGAAGTTTCCTGATCGGTTTCTACCGTATTTTTGTGCCCAAGAAACCCGGGAACCAAATCAGATTTGTAAAATTTACCTTCAGTGCCTGCTTTCTCTGATGGAATGTAACCATCCAAAATAGATCCATCTGGCTGCTGAAACTGAAAAAATGTGATCAGGTGTTTTCTGATCTGCGATTTATCATTCACCTTACAGCTGAGCTCGATAAAGGTATTTAAATCCCTTATCCAAACTTCTCCATAACCATCACCAGCGGTAAAACCTTTTTTGATCAGTTCTTCGGCCATGGTTTTAACCTTGTTCATCACCTCTGGCTGAACATTTTTATACTCTTTTGCTGGCAACCCGGTTTCTTGCGCCAAAGATATCCCCTGAGAACCAAGTACGATCAGTGCTGCTAATGCAATATTTTTATTCATGTGGCTTTAACAAATTTATATGTACAAACATATACACATTAATCTAATTTACAAATATTTCCCAATAAATATTTATTCATCAATAAAGATATGTAATCAGGGAGTGTAAATCATGTTTTACACTCATTATATAACTGGATAAAAGCACTTTAAACCTATTTTCAATTTAACCATTTTAAATTTTGATCTTAACTTATAGCAAGCTATGTTTGTACATACATAATCAATTTATTTTTAAGCGCGCAGATCAATTATAATTCCTATCAGATCAATCACCATGAAGAATTTTAAAGTTTTACTCAATTTTTTATTATCGTTCACCATTCTCACCATAATTTTTCCTGCTTTAAGCATTGCCCAAAGTCATACCGTTTGGAAAATAGGAGAAAAAGACAATAAAACAGATGGTTTTGCGCTGGCTCCAGGCAATTATCAGCAATTTTTAGCGAACGATTTTGGCTGGGAAGACCGTTATTACCTGATCGGGAAATCGACCCCTGCCGTTGATTGGCCTTATGTCTTGCCGGGTACTGCTGATGGCTGGGGAGGCACAGGCCCTACCTCAGGCATCCGTTCGCACCAGTTAAACATTCTTTTTGATTTAAAACCATTTAAGACTACAGAAAAATTTCAGTTGATTACTGATATTTTGGCTTATAATGGCAAGAACCCACCCCTATTTAAAGTAACGGTTAATGGAAAAGATTTTAAATTCCGTTTTTCTGAAAATGAAAAAACCAACGGAATTAACGGAGATGCTCATGATTTAATGGCAGAACCTTACAAAATCGACATTCCGCCTGGTTTGCTCCATGCGGGAGGTAATACAGTAACATTTACCATACTGGAAGGTTCATGGCTGGTATTTGATGATGTTAGGCTGGAAGGACCAGCAGATATCCATGCTTTGGCATCGAAGGATTTATATGTTAGAAATGTAAAAGCGGCAAATTACACCCTCACCAAAAATGGAAATAAAATACAGCCGTTGCTGGTAGATATTGAACATTTAGCCAATCACCCCACAGTTTCCATAAAAATTAACGGAAAAAATGTATTGAGCAGCCAGATCGATACCGGAAGATATGTATTGGAAGCCCCAATGCCTATCACTAAAAAACGGGAGAAGGCTACCTGGCAGGTCATATCAGATGGAAAAACTATAGCAGAGGGTGTAGTATGGGTTTCTGATCAACCTTTGAAAACCAGTGCCGGATATGCTGACACTAAAATAGGTACCGCACACTCCAGGTGGATGATTGCTCCTGGTCCATGGATGCCTTTTAGTATGGTTAAGCTGAGCCCCGATAACCAAAATCCGGGTTGGATGGCCGGTTATGATCCAACGGTAGAAAGTATAGGCACTTTTAGCCATATTCACGAATGGACCATGGCGGGTTTAGGAATGATGCCGGTAAATGGTGAAATTAAATATCAGATTGGCTCTCAGGAGAACCAAAATGACGGTTACCGATCAGACATTGATAAAAACAGTGAGGAAGCTCCTATTGGATACTATAAGGTGATGCTCAAAAAATACGGTATCAAAGCAGAACTGACCTCGACAACCAGGTGCGGCTTTCAACGTTATACTTTCCCCAGATCAAAAGATGGAAGGGTAATGATCGACCTAAAGGTGCCTGCAGAATACGATTATAAGATTAAAAGTTTTCAGATTACCAAAGTGAATAAACGCCGGATAGAGGGCTACAGTGTACAACAGACCGCAAATGCATGGTCTGGCGGAGTAGATCAGGATTATACCGTCAATTTTGTCATCGAATTTGATCAGGACATTAAAAAAATTGGTGGGTGGATTAACGGTAAAGCTCAATCAGGAAGCAGCATAAAAGGTGCAGCTGTAGATAACGCAGGTATGTATGCAGAATTTGATACGAAAGAAAATAATGTGGTACAGGCACGATCGGGCATATCGTTGGTGAGTATCGAAGGTGCCGCCCGTAACCTTAAAGAGGAAGTAGAACAACCTTTCGGTTGGAAATTTGATGCGGTACGCGCTGCACATGTAAACACCTGGAATAAATTAATGGACAGAGTGGCCGTTTCTTCGGATGATAGTCGTGAGAAAACAAGGTTTTATAACAACATGTACCGTGCTTTATGCAGCCGGAATACCTGGAGCGATACTGATGGCTCCTGGATTGATGCCACGGAGCAGAAAAGAAAATTTACCAATGTTAAAGATGTGGCTTTAGGGTGCGACGCCTTTTGGAATACCTTCTGGAATTTAAATCAGTTTTGGAACCTGGTAACGCCCGAATGGTCATCCAGGTGGGTTAAATCGCAACTGGCCATGTACGATGCAAATGGATACCTGGCAAAAGGGCCAGCCGGAATGGAATATATTCCGGTGATGGTTGCAGAGCACGAAATTCCACTTATTGTTGGCGCTTATCAAATGGGAATCCGCGATTACGATGCTCAGAAAGCTTTTTCCGCCGTGTACAAAATGCAGACTCAACCGGCCGCAGCAGTTGGTAAAGGAAGAGCCGGCAATGAAGATTTGTTGCCTTACCTGGAGCATAAATATGTTCCTTATGATAAGGGACGGTTTAGCAATAGTTTAGAATATAGTTACGATGACTGGACCGTAAGTCAGTTTGCAAAAGCATTAGGAAAAAATAAGGAATATAAAGAATTTGCAGATAGAGGCAATTGGTGGAAAAATGTGATTGATACCATTTCAGGTTTTGCCCGAATGAAAAAATCAGACGGATCCTGGTTTCCAAACTTTGATCCATTTAAATCAGGGGCAAACGAACATTATGTAGAAGGAAACGCCTGGCAGCTTACTTTTTTTGTCCCGCAGGATATACGCGGACTTGCCAATATCATTGGAAAGAAAAAATTTACCGACAGACTGGAATGGGGTTTCAATGAAAGTTATAAATGGCGTTTTAATGCGCCAAATGATGCCTATTGGGATTATCCGATTATGCAGGGGAACCAGCAGTCGATGCATTTTGCGTTTCTTTTTAATTTTGTACAGAAACCCTGGCTCACCCAAAAATGGAGCAGGGCAATTATCGACCGGTATTATGGTTTTGACATTGCCAATGCCTATTTAGGTGACGAAGATCAGGGGCAAATGAGTGCCTGGTTTATGATGGCATCTTTGGGCCTTTTTCAAACCGATGGCGGTTGCAGCACTAATCCACAATACGAAATCGGGAGTCCTCTATTCAACAAGGTTGTGATTAATCTTGGTAACCAATATGGCAGAGGTAAATCATTTACCATCGAGGCTAAAAACACCTCAAGGGTGAATAAATATATCCAAAGTGCAACCCTTAATGGTAAAGTGCTAAATAGTTTTTCTTTTTCCAGCTCCGAATTATTAAAAGGTGGTAACCTTACTTTGATTATGGGCAATAAACCAAATTATAGCTGGGGTATTAATTAGTAAGTTTCTAATCCAGCGGTTTTTTCGTGGTGTCAGATGTTAAAATCTGGCACCATTTCTTAAGAGGTAAGTTTTTTTATCGGAACTGAGAGTTATCACGCCGTAGCTACCTCCATTATTTTGGTTGACCACCTAAGTCAACTTAGTACAGTTGAGCGAACTCTGTAATTTTGGATGGTTATTTTTTGTTGTCATTGTGAATACAGTCAATAGATGTATCGTCATTTCGATCGCAGTGGAGAAATCTTTGGACTCGGTTTAATCTCCTCCTCTTTTAAAAGATCTCTCCATTTCGCTTCGCTTCAGTCGAGATGACGATTCATTAAACCTAACCGTCGCATTTGAAACAGACAAAATTTTCCGTGTTTTCAGTGCCTCCATGGCTAAAATTATCGTCGTTATTTATTTCTGCTTCAGTCGATAAGTAAGTACGAAAAAATATTTTAAAATAATTCATTTTCCTTGTAGGCAATTTGTGTAAGTAAAATACTCTTAACTATAAACCTGACGGAAGGAAATCCCGAAGGCGGCAAACAATTAACCAAATACTTATTCAAAATTATTCATAATGAATATGAAAAAATCTCTACAGCTAACCTGCTTATTGCTTTATGCATCAGCAAGTCTGTATGCAGCTACTCCAGCAGATCATTTTAACCGGGCTTCTTTCCATTCAGTTTATCAGGATGCGATTAAAGGAACGGTAAAAGACGAAACCGGTAATCCAGTCCCTGGTGTTACCATTACGATAAAAGGCGCGCAGGGCGGAACTCAAACAAATACTTCAGGACAGTATAGCATTGCGGCCAAAGCTGGCGATGTTTTGGTATTCTCTTTTATCGGTTACCAGAGCAAAGAGGTAACCGTAGGCACACAGAGTACACTTGATGTAACATTAACCCCTGACTCTAAAAACCTGGAAACCGTAGTAGTTACGGCATTAGGTATAAAACGTTCAGAGAAATCGTTAACTTATACTACCCAACAGGTATCGGGCGAGGAGCTAAATAAAGTTAAAAGTCCAAACCTGGTAAATTCGTTAAATGGTAAAGTTGCCGGGATGACCATTAGTCCAAGTTCTTCGGGAGTTGGTGGTTCGGCCAAGGTAATTTTAAGGGGTAGCCGTTCGGTAAGCGGTAATAACCAGCCTTTATACGTAATTGATGGTGTTCCTATCAGCAATAACGGTAATGCCAATGCACAACAAAACAGTGTTTTTGGCGGTGGCCAAGATGGTGGCGATGGGATATCTAACCTAAACCCTGATGATATTGAAAGCTTAACTGTGTTGGAAGGCGCATCTGCCGCCGCGCTATACGGTAGCCAGGCACAGAATGGGGTAATCCTGATTACTACTAAACAAGGTAAAGCCGGTAAAACACAAATCGGTTTTTCATCGAGTTTAACTTTTGATAAAATTGCTTACAAACCCGAATTCCAAAACAGTTATGGCCCTGCATCTGCTACAACCAGAGATAGCTGGGGAGCCCCTATCAGCAACACTACTGATAACCTCGACCAGTTTTTTCAAACCGGAACAAACGCCACCAATTCGATCAATTTTTCTGGCGGTTCGGAAATTGCCCAAACCTATTTTTCTTATGCCAATACTTATGCAAGTGGTGTACAGGAAGGGAACAAACTAAACAGACATAACATTAACCTACGCGAAACCGCTAAGTTTTTAAATAATAAATTAACGGTTGATGGAAATGTAAGTTACATCAATCAACGTATAAATAATAGTCCATCAATTGGATTGTATAACAACCCTTTGGTTGGCTTATATCTTTTTCCAAGAGGAGTTGATATTACACCTTATAAAGACAATTATTTGCTTGCAGGCAATGTGGGTACTGCCCGCCAAAACTGGCTTGGTGGCTCTGCAGATATTAACCAAAACCCATGGTTCTTAACCAACCTTAATCCAAATACAGCCATCAGAAACCGCTATTTATTAAGTGGAAATGTGAAATATGAGTTTACCCCATGGTTAAACTTACAGATCAGGGGAAATATTGACCGTACGACAGATGATTTTGAAAACAGACGTTATTCGGGTATAAACGGAAACTTTAACTCAAACGGAAGAGGATATCTGTCTCAGAACACCCAAACTTTTATTCAGAAATATGCTGATGCGATCTTAAATGTTACCGTGCCATTGAAAGGATCTGATTTCAAGATTAACGGATTAATTGGTGGTAGCATTAACGATCAGAAAACCACAGGATTATCTTTAGCAGGTGATCTGAGTGCTGTTGATTTATTCACACCGAATAATACCATCGTGGCCAATGCAGGTACCTACACCTCAGATGTTTTGAACACCACGAAAGCGAGTGATGCTTACCACAGTCAATTACAGGCGGTATTTGCAAATGCGAATTTATCATATAAGGATTGGGCATTTTTAACTTTAACAGGTAGAAACGACTGGTCTTCAAACCTGGCATTTACGCCAAATGTTTCTTATTTCTATCCATCGGTGGGTTTATCATTCATTGTATCGCAAATGGTTAAATTACCAGAGGCGATTACTTATGCCAAAATAAGAGGTACTTATGCTGAGGTGGGTAACACGGTGCCAGCTTATTTAACTTTTATCCAGAATACTTTGGGTAACGGTGGTGCACTTAACATTAATACCAACAGGGCATTTGCAGAGTTAAAACCAGAAAGAACAAAATCTTTCGAGATTGGTACAGATATGCGTTTTCTGGCCAACCGTTTAAATTTTAGCTTTACCTATTACAAAACAAACACCAAAAACCAGTACATTCCGGTTAAACCGGCTCCACCGGGACTTGTTGGAACAGGCTACTTAAATGCAGGTGATGTTCAAAATCAGGGTATACAGTTTACTTTAGGAGCTGATGTGCTAAAAGGCGATGGCCTTAACTGGAACACGGCAATCAACGGATCGCTGAACAGAAACAAAATTATTGATGTTGCTGCTTCGCAGGGATTAAACTCGATCGATTTAACAGGTGGAGGTAACAATGCTTATATCTCACGTATAGCCGCAGGAGGATCTTATGGTGATATTTACGGTTATACCTTACAAAGAGATGCAAATGGCCGCATCATTTTAAGCGGTGACGGATCGACTGCAAACCCTTACTTTCCCGTTAAAAGTGCAGATTATAGTCTGATAGCAAATGCAAACCCTAAATTCCAGTTGGGCTGGAACAACAGTTTCAATTATAAAGATTTCAGCTTAAGCTTCCTGGTAGATGGTAAATTTGGAGGCAAGGTACTTTCACTTACTGAAGCATTGATGGACCAGGCTGGTGCTTCAAAAGCATCGGGTGATGCAAGGGCACAAGGCGGTGTTAAAATTGATGGTGTAGATGCCAGCGGAAAGGCAGTTTCAGCTACCATTAACCCACAAAGCTATTATTCTTTCTTAGGTGATAGAAACGGTGTAACTGGCGAATATGTGTATAGCGCTACCGTAGTTCGTTTGCGCGAAGCTTCAATAGGTTATAATTTACCATTAAAAGGAACATTTAAAAGTATGCGCCTTTCGTTAATTGGTAGAAACCTGTTCTACTTCTACAAAAAAGCACCTTACGATCCGGAGGTTACCATGTCTACAGGTAATGGTTTATCTGGTATAGATGTTTTTAACCAGCCGGTTACCAGAAGTTTTGGTTTTAACCTTAATGTCTTATTTTAATACGAACAAACATGAAATCGATATATCATTCATCTCAACATAAAATTAAAGGTTTTTCTTTAGTTTTACTTTTAGCCGTTGCAGGCCTAAACCAGGGCTGTAAAAAGAACTTTGAAAGTTTTAATACCAACGATAATTTACCTACAACCGAGCAGAGTTTAGCTTTATTGAAATCAGCCATCGGCCCTATCCAACAGAATATATTTTCTAACTACCAAATTGCACAGAATTTGAGTTCTGATGCTTTTAGCGGTTACATGATGGCTCCAACACCATTCGGTGGCGGTATAAACAACATGAACTATGCGCTTAATAATGGCTGGAACGAAACTGGTTTTAATGATCAGTACACCAATGTAATGGCACCAATTTCTAAAATTGCCATATCACCTTTAAAAGCAACTGCACCAGAATCGTGGGGTATCTCACTTTTAGTACAGGTAATTGCGATGAATAGGGTAACTGATAAATTTGGTCCGATTCCTTATACTCAGGCAGGTAAATCATTGATTTCGCAAGCTTACGATGACCAAAAAACGGTTTATACCGAATTTTTTAAACAGATTGATACAGCAGCTAACAATCTACAGGCTTTTATCACGGCAAATCCTGGTAAAAAAGCTTATTTCGAAACCGGCGATCTGGTTTATCGCGGAGACGTTGCGAAATGGCTTAAATTAGCCAATTCGCTAAGGTTACGTTTAGCCATGCGTATTGTTAAAATTGATCCGGCTACGGCAAAGTTACAGGCAGAAAAAGCAATGGCAGCAGCAGGTGGCTTAATGACTACACCAGGTGATAATGCAGCTGTTGCACAGTCGGGTAACAGAAATAACGATCTTTGGAATGTAACTGTAAATTACGACGGTGATAATGCCATGGGCGCAGCGCTACAATCGTACATGGTTGGTTACAAAGATCCGCGTTTATCGATATATTGTACACCAGCTACCGATCCATTGTTTTCAGGACAATATGTGGGAATCAGATCAGGGGCCAATACTTCTTTTAATGGTTTGGGCAAAGCGGGTTACAAAACCTATTCAAGTTTAAATTCGTCTATACCTGACAATTCAAGATCACCTATCGGACAAAAAGCACCACAGATATTGATGACGGCCGCTGAGGTTTGGTTTTTAAAAGCTGAAGCCGCATTACGTGGCTGGACAGGTGCAGGCGATGCACAGACCAATTATGAAACCGGTATAACAACATCAATGCAACAATGGAATGCAACTATTGGCAGCTATCTTGCAGATGCGGTAAGCAAGCCAACTGCGTATGTAGATCCAAAAAATCCGGCTAACAATGCAGATGCAGTAAGTATCATTACGATTAAATGGGATGGAGCTGCTTCTAACGAAGTGAAATTAGAACGCATTATTACCCAGAAATGGTTAGCTATTTTTCCTGACGGAGCTGAGGCCTGGGCCGATTTCCGCAGAACAGGTTATCCGAAACTGTTTACAGTAGCCAACAACAATAGTGGTGGTACAATCAACACCCAATTACAGATTCGCAGATTACCATATCCAACAGCAGAATATGGCAACGGAAACAAAGATGAGGTACGTAAAGCAGTAACCTTGCTCGGCGGACCTGACAACGGCGGTACCAGATTATGGTGGGACGTTAACAAAGCAAATTTCTAACACACAAATAACAGGTAGGATGACGAAAGTTGTCCTACCTTTTTTTAAAAAATTTCTAACCAAAATTTTAAACCTATGAGAAAACCAATCGTTTACGGCAAACTGCCGTTAACAGCCTTTCCCCTATTTTATACTTGCAAAAAATCAGCCCCACAAAAGGACTGTTAACCACATTTTAAAACTTTAACTGATGTTTTTAGCTATGGCATAAAATGTAAATAGCTAATTAATAAATAAAAATCTGTTTGTAGCGATTGCAAGCCTAAAACCAATTTCTAACTAATTTAAAACAAAAAATTATGACAACTACCAAATTGTTAACATGCAAAAATGCTGCAGTATCTGTGGCCTTATTTTTAACCGTTGCTGTAAGCGGATGTAAGAAAAAAGACATCGCCCAGGATGAAACCTTAACCGGTCCTGCTAAAAAAGAAGCGACTAATTCTACTTCAGCTATTGGGGTAACTGGCCCAAAAGGTGTATGTTATGTAGAAGTGAACAGTAATGATATCCGAAACGTAGGAAAATATAAACTTTCCTCAGGACAACAGCTATTTGACATTGCAATCATTTTTGCAGCCAATATTAATTATAATACCTCTACCCAAAAGGCCGAATTAGGTTTCAACCCTAATGTTACCAATGTTTTAAGTAATAAAACAACCTATATAAAACCTTTACAAGATAAAGGAATTAAGGTTTTGCTTTCTATTTTGGGCAACCACCAGGGTGCTGGTTTTTGTAATTTCACCTCACAGGCCTCGGCCCAGGCGTTCGCACAGCAATTGGCAAATGCCGTTAACACTTATGGCCTTGATGGTATCGATTTCGATGATGAATACGCTGAATATGGAAATAACGGTACCGGGCAACCAAATGCCAGTTCATTTGTGTACCTCGTAACGGCATTGAGGCAACTATTGCCGAATAAGATTATTTCGTTTTATTTTTATGGCCCGGCAGCTTCAAGATTATCCTACAATGGTGTTACCGTTGGCTCAAAAGTAAATTACAGCTGGAATGCCATATATGGTAGTTATTCGGTGCCAAATGTTCCAGGATTGGCTAAAGCAAATCTAGGTCCTGCAGCAATCGACATACAGGCAACCAGTTCATCTACAGCCGCGTCTCTGGCCACGCAAACAGTCAACAATGGCTATGGAATTTACCTATACTACAATTTACCAAATTCGGATGTGCATACTTATTTATCGAGTATATCAAGCAATTTATATGGTGGAAAAACCACTGTATATACTCCTTAATTATATCTTTTATACCGAATAATTCCTTAATCGCTGCAAACATTTTTGAGTAGGACGACGAGAGTTGTCCTACTTTTTTTACACAGTTTCGCTGCTATACCTTGTCACATCGATATTATATCGATTTAGCCATTTGCTTACTAACATACCATTTCTATCTTTGTAACCGTTATCTTTGCACGGATACAGGTATAGGTTAATCAACTGTGATTTTTTCGTGGTTAAAATAACGAAGCTGTATTCGTTTTTGTCCCCTTTTTGGAGTAGGATGTATAAATACATCCACAGACACTATTTGAAGGTAGAATATAATTTTTAATTTTAAACGCTTAATTTTACCCGAATGGATATCTTATCATACCTTTTAGAACTCTTGCAGCAACGCAAAGAAGTTGGTATTACCGGCTTGGGCACCTTTTATAAAAAGAAATACCCGGGAAGATACGATAAGGAAAAACAAACGTTTTTACCTCCGGGATATACGCTTCAGTTTTCGAGCGACTTAACCGAAGAACAGGCCCTGACAGATTTTATTGCTGCTAAAAGGAATATCTCTAATGAGAGCGCCGATTATTACATCGCGCAGTTTGTTGAAGACGTAAATCAAAAACTGGAACTAAACCATGAGATCGAATTAGAAAATACGGGGCGTTTATTTTTTACTGAGCAGGGACTGGATTTCGAGCCAATAAAGAACATCAATTACGGTTCTGAATTTTATGGATTGCCTTCCTTGCCAGAAACTGCAACTGAAGAAGTAAAAGCAGATTTACCAAAAGAAGAGGAAGATGTGTACGATGAAATTGCTGAGGCACCTGTTGCACCATCTCCATTCGAAAATAAATCTTACCACCACCCTGTAATCGAAAATGTAGAGTTGGACGAAGTTAAAGATGATCTTAAAAACACTTTACAACATTCAGAAAATCCTGTAGAAGAAGTTACCGAAGCCCCTGAATTTATTAAAGAGCAGCATGAAGAGCACCCGAACCGTTTTGGCCACACACCAGAATCGGAAGTAGAAAATATTGCTGCCGAACACCAGGCTGTTGAAGCTAGTCATACTGATGAAACTGAGCATGTAGAAGATATAGCCGAACCAGAAGTAGTCAGTACTGTTGAAGAACCAGCAGCGGTAGAAGTTCCAGAATCGGTAGTAGAGCAGCACGAAGAACATCCAAATCGTTTTGGCCATACACCAGAAGCCGAAGTAGAAAAAATTGCTGAAGAACCTGTAGAAACAACAATTCCTGAACCGGTTTTACCGCAACAAGAATATTCGAGCCGTTTTTCATTAAGGCCAGAAACTGATGAACCAAAAACATACATTCATTTAGAAGACGAAGCTAAAGCAGAAGAACCGGTAATTGAAGCTCCTGAATTTATTAAAGAGCAACATGCCGAGCATCCTAACCGTTTTGGTCATGATCCGATTATACACGATCAGGAGCCACCACAGGGCATGTCTACCTGGTTAAAGGTTACCATCATTATTTTGGTTTTAGTGATTATAGCAGCCATTACTTATTTAGTTAAACCTGAGTTATTTACCGGACAAAATACACCTGTAAAAGCAACCCCTGCCCTTATCGATTCTCCAAAGGTTACCATCGATTCAGCAAAAATAAAACAGGATTCAATCGCCAAAACCGACAGCATCCTGAAAGCTAACCAGGTTCAGAAAAAAGCAGATACGGTCAAAAAAGCCGTTGTTAAAACAACCGAAAAAACAGTAGTTACTCCACCTGTTGAAAAACCAAAAGAAGATAAAATTGTACCAAACACTGGTCCTTCTACGTTTTATGTTATTGCAGCATCATTCCAATCAGAAAAAAAGGCGCTTGTTTTTATCAAGCAAATGGAAAAAATTGGTTTAAAGGCCGAAATTGCATCAGTACCTGGCCGTTTAAAAAAAGTAAGTATTGCAAGCTTCAGCACTGAAAAAGAAGCTAAAGAACAAAAAGATATTTTAGAGAAAAGACTCAAAGGAAAAGGGTATTTCGTACAACAAAAACACAACACACAACCATAATGATAACTTTATTAATTCAGGACACCACACAAGCATTACAAGACACCGCAAATGTGCTTAACCAAGCAGTAACACAACCACAGCCACAATTACGCTTTATCGATCTTCTTTTTAAAGGCGGCTGGGTAATGGTTCCATTGGCTTTTCTTGCTTTTTTAGCCTTGTTTATTTTTGTTGAACGCTATTTAACCATCAAAAAAGCCACTAAGGATGAAGCAAACCTTATGGGACAGATCAGGTCTTACATCCAGTCTGGAAATTTAGATGGCGCCATGTCGTTGTTAAGAAACAACAATTCTCCCCTTTCGCGCATGCTGCAAAAAGGTTTAAAACGCATTGGCCGCCCCATCAAGGATATTGAAGGTGCTATCGAAAATGTAGGTAAACTTGAAGTTTCTAAGTTAGAAAAGAACATCAGTATATTGGGTATTGTAGCCGGTATTGCACCCATGCTTGGTTTCGTAGGAACAATTGTGGGGGTAATTACCATCTTCCACCAGGTATCAATTAAGGGTGCTATTGAAATCGGCACCATTTCTGGCGGTTTATATACCAAAATGATTACTTCAGCAACTGGATTAATTATCGGTATTATCGCTTACGTACTGTACCACATTTTAAACATCATGGTTGAAAAAATCATCCTTAAAATGGAAACCGATGCAATTGATTTTATTGATTTACTAGAAGAACCAGGCAAATAATGAATTTACGCAAGAGAACAAAAGGATCGGTAGAAGTACATACTTCAGCGTTGAACGATATTATGTTCTTCCTGATGCTGTTCTTCTTATTGGCCTCAGCTGTGGTAAATCCTACAGTAGTTAAATTACTGTTGCCACAATCATCAAGCGGACAGCAATCAACCGCAAAAAAAGCAGTTACCGTTACCATAGACGAAAACTTAAAATATTTCGTTGAAAAGAAACCGGTTAGCATAGAAGAATTGGAGCCTACATTGGCATCATACCAAAAACTGGCACCAGATATGACCATTCTTTTATATGTATCCCGTAACGTAACTTATCAGGATGGATTTGTGGTAAATGACATTGCCAATAAATTAAAATTAAAACTAGTTGTAGCCGTTGAGCCTAAAAAATAATGAACTACAAAACACAAAACGTACCTAACGAGGAAAATAATTATCCTAAAGCCATTGCTATAGCAAGCGGTATTATGGGCTTTTTGTTGTTGATCAGTTTTTTCATTGTGATTGGTTCATTCCAGCCACCTGAAGAAGTGGGTATGGGCGGTATGGTGGTAAATTACGGAACTTCGGCAGAAGGTATGGGCGATGATTATACCAGTATTGAAGAACCATCAGCAGATCCGAATGCCAACGGTAAACCTCCTGAAAAAGTAACGCCTGAAGAAAAGGTTACCCCAACCACCTCTACCGAAAGCAGCGATAAGGAAGTGCAGACACAAAATACAGAGGATGCCATTGCGGTAAATACCAAACCTACAAAACCGACTAAGGCAGCACCAACCCCTGTAACAGAAGATAAACCTGCCAAACCAGTGATCAACCAAAATGCACTTTACAAAGGCAAAAAAAATACCGGCCAGGGCCAGGGGGATGGAACTGGAAACACACCTGGTAACCAGGGCGATAAAGATGGCGATCCATTAGCTTCCAATTATGGAGAAGGTGGATCGGGAAATGGTAATGTACAATTATCACTGGCCAGCAGAAAATTTATCGATATTCCAAGGATTCAGGACGATGGACAAAGTGCAGGTAAAATTGCCGTTCAGATCCGTGTAGATAAAAATGGAAAAGTTGTGCAAGCCCGTGCAGGCGCAAAAGGTACCACTTTATCTGATTTAGCCCTTTGGAGAAAATGCGAGCAGGCCGTGTTAGGCTCGAGTTTAAATAAGCTCGAATCAGCCCCTGATGTACAAACCGGGATCGTGATGTTCAACTTTAAAGTGAAGTAAGATTTTAAGATATTATATAAAAAAGGTCTGTGAGAACACAGACCTTTTTTTGTTAAGTGCTGTCGGATATACTATCAGACAGAAGAATTCATTGTGCTGTCAGATATTATTATCTGACAGAAGATTGTTCACAAGCTTGATTGGATTTTTCAACAATTAATTATGCATCTATAATCTAACCATAAGTCCATGCCGTGGTCTGTGTCCTAACAGAACACCACCTAGACTTCTATTTCCGTAGTCTGAGGCTCAAAGACTAATAAATTTAAATATTACCGGATTAGTGTAACCGATCCCTTTTTAATTATTTTCTTATTTTCTTGTGTAGTAAAGGATGCGATCCAGAAATAAACCCCAACAGGAACAGGCTGTCCTTTATAATCACCATTCCATGCATCGTAGAGTTTATTCGAAGAAAAGATAAGTATTCCTCTCCTGTCAAAGATTTGCATCTGGAAATTAAAAGCCCTGCTTCCCTCTTTTGCTTTGAAGCTATCATTTACATTATCGGAATTAGGACTAAAAGCTGTTGGGAATGAAATATCATTACAGGCTTCTGTCTCTAAGGAAACATTCAACTCATCTACTATACAGCCATTGAGTTTTAGGATCGAAAAGGCATAATTCCCTTCATATAGTCCTGAAAAAATGTAATTACCCGGATAAACGATACCATTATACCTGATGTTATAATCAGCCGCACGGTTACCAATTGAAAATGAGATCTCACCGGTTAAATCACAAACAGGATTTTTTGCATTAATAATAGTATTGGGTTTTGTTAAAGAATAATCTGGAACTACAACAGTTCTGTATGCTGCAGGAGCACCACCCGATGCCTTTACCTCAATAGTATAAGTACCTGGATTAAGCATATTAAACACACCAGTGCTATTGGATACCGAATTATTAAGGATAAACGTATACGTTTCTGGAATTGGCGGACAATCAATTTTGATAAATCCTTTACCCAAAACATTACATTCTTGCAAGGTTTCGATATTATCGATCACAATTGGACAGGGTTCATAAACCAATTTTTGACTTAATTCATCAACTATACAGCCATTCAGCTTTAAAATGGTGAAATTATAATCTCCTTCAATTAAACCTGTAAAAACGTGGTTACCCGGATAAACTATCCCTTTATATTTCACATTATAATCAGTAGAATTGGTGCCTATAGAAAACGATATTTCTCCCTTAAGATCGCATGCAGGGTTTTTAGCATTAATTTTGGTAACAGGTTTGGTTAATGAATAATCTGGCACTACAACGGTTCTGTTAACCGGGGCTGCACCACCTGATGCCTTAACCTCAATGGTATAGCTACCTGGATCAAGCATACTAAAAACACCTGTGCTATTTGACACAGAATTATTAAGGGTAAACGTATAAGTTTCTGGAATTGGCGGACAATTAATTTTTATGAATCCTTTACCCAAAACATTACATTCTTGTAGGGTTTCGATATTAGTGATTACAATTGGGCAAGGTTCATAAATCAATTCTACATCAAACTCATCAATCAGACATCCCTCTTTACTCAACACAACGAAATGATAATTACCTACTTCCAGGTTAGTGAATTTATAATCGTATGGCAAAATATCATTTCTGAGTTTGATTTTATAATTAGCACTACCTGTGAAAGAATTAAATTGAATAGTACCCTTATCGGCGCAGGCTGGATTAATTTTGGCAAAAGAGAAGTTTGGTTGTAACTGTTTATAATCTGGTACAATTACAGTAGTTTCAAACACATCTTCATCCGAACTAATTTTAAGTGTGTAAGAGCCAGCAGTTAAATTTTTGAATAGCCCGGTTGAATTGTTAGTCGTATTATTTAGTGTATAGGTATAAGCTGCGCTGTGTGGTTTTGTTAAAACACTGATAACGCCCTGATGAAAAGCATCGCACTGTTGCACCACATCAATCTTATCAAATTGGATTTTACATTTATCCCGTCCAACAACAATATCCTTCTCATCCACTTTACAACCATACTTATTTACGATTTCAAAGTGATTGGATTTCCCACTTAACAAATTAGAGAAGGTACTGTTTAGCGGATATAACTTTCCATCATACTTGATCTGATAGCTACTGTTCTGTTCGGGAGTGCTAAAAGTAATCTCGCCCAAAGTTTCACAAAGCTGATTTTTGATCTGCCAATTATAAACAGGTTTTATTAAATTAACCTCCGGAACATCAACAGTTGTGGTATATGAATCAGATGCAGAAGTGATGGAAAGTGTATACTGCCCTTTAGATAAGCCAGCAAACTTGCCAGTTGAATTGGTAACTCCGTTTAAAGTATAGGTGAAATCTTCAATATGCGGGGCTGTTATTACATCTACATTTGCCGTATTTCCAGAATTGCAATCTTGATTTATATCTACCCGATCTATTTCTATCCCTATAATACTACCGTCTTCTACCATACTGGCAGCATCCAGAACAGTATACGGGAGTGTTCCCACTACCCCAACTACTTTTTGATTTTCGAGATCAAATTCAATAATTTCGGTTTTAATATTATTTATATTGGATAAGCCATAGACGGTATTTCTTCTAAGACCAGTAGAAACACTTACAATTCCAAATACAGACATGTTAGAAGGCAACGGAATAATAAGTGTGCTTTTATTCGGTTCTTTAAGATTCACCTTTACTATTCCCTGACTAGCAGCCATATAAAGATCCTTTTTGTAAAAACATATATCACCTGTTGGAAAATAGTTAAGAGGTCCTAAAATATCTGTTTTCCCGGTAATAATATCAGTGCCAAACAAAAAACTAGAACAATAATATAGCTTATTATCATAACCTAGTGTCATTGAATTTGAATAAGCCATGCTTGGGAACAGGCGCCTGCAATTTTCGATACTATTTTCTTTTACATCCGCAGTGTAGATTTGAGAGCTATTCAACCAAAACAAATTGCTCTTATTCATGGCTATTGAAAAATACTGATCACCAGGTGCACAATCTGCGATTTTAGTAGATTTTACTCCATCAGGAGTAATTTCCACTTTATAAATATAACTCCCACCAGGAGAAAACATGGGATTGATTGATGAACTAACATAAAAAGTTTGTGCAGCAAGATTAAAACAACAAGCCAGGAGCAGTAAAAGAAATAGACTAATTTTATTAATCACTATAATTGAGACCGTTAAATAATCGCCAAATATAGCAACATAGAATAAATCAGCACAAAATAATTTATACTAAAAGGTTACTTGTATCATTCTTAATAACCTGTGACTAACTACTAATAGTTAAATCTCAAACTTGCGAAGTCAATCTCGTGGCCCATTTGAACTTCAAACGCCAATCACCTATATTTGACACCTATTATGAACTACCAACAAACGCTTGATTTTTTGTACAGTAAACTCCCGATGTTTACCCGAGTTGGCGCCTCTGCTTTTAAAAAAGATTTAACCAATACCATCATTCTTTGCGATGCTTTGGATAATCCACAAAATAAATTTAAAAGCATCCATGTTGCCGGTACAAATGGGAAAGGATCGACCTCGCACATGTTGGCTTCGGTATTACAGGCACAGGGTTATAAAACCGGATTGTACACTTCTCCGCACTTAAAAGATTTCCGTGAGCGCATCCGGATCAACGGAAAAATGATCAGTAAAACCGAAGTAGTATCGTTCGTAAAAGAACAGCAAAAACTCATCGAAAAAACCGAACCTTCGTTTTTTGAAGTAACTGTTGCGCTCGCATTCGATCATTTTGCCAAACATCAGGTAGATGTCGCTATAATCGAAGTCGGTTTAGGTGGGCGGTTAGATTCAACAAATATCATCACACCACAAATTTCGGTCATCACCAACATCAGCCTCGATCATATGAATATGCTGGGTAATACACTTACCGAAATTGCTGGTGAAAAAGCAGGAATTATCAAAAAAAATATCCCGGTGGTCATAGGCGAAACGCAGGAAGAATCGGCACCGGTTTTCATTAAAAAAGCCAAAGCTGAGCACGCACCTATTGTTTTTGCGGATTCAGTATTGACTGCAAAGGATTTTAAAATCAAAAACAGTAAACTTTCCCTTTCCGTTTATCAGGAGGATAAAATCAAGTACAAGGATCTTCAAAGTGACCTTACCGGAGTTTATCAACATAAAAACATATTAACCGTTCTCCAAACCCTGGCGGTACTGGACGAGAAAACTGAAATTAAAACTGATCAGGAAAGTATCTATAAAGGCATCAGTCAGGTTAAAAAGCAAACGGGTTTACAAGGTCGTTGGCAAACTTTGAGCAGAAATCCTTTGGTGATCTGCGATACCGGGCATAACGAAGCCGGAATTACCGAAGTAATCAAAAACATTGCACAAACCCCTTATCAGCAGTTACATATTGTTTTCGGTATGGTAAACGATAAGGATATTTCGAAAGTTTTATCCCTAATGCCAAAAAATGCCACTTATTATTTCTGTAAACCTGATTTAGAACGTGGTTTAGCCGCTGATGCACTGAAAGAACAGGCAGCCGCTTATCATTTAAACGGAAATAGTTATGCATCAGTTGCCGATGCAAAAACAAATGCTATTCAATCGGCAGGTATTAAAGACCTGGTTTTTATTGGTGGAAGCACATTTGTAGTGGCCGAAGCGATATAAAATCTTTACATAAACTTCAAAATATCTTCACTTAAAAGTTATTAATTTAGCCCTTTAACTAAAACACAATGAAGAAAATCTCCTGTTTAATCTTTTCTATTTCTATTATTTCGCTTTCTCTCTCCTCAGCTCAGACTAAAAAAACTATTCAAGCACAGCCTAAAGCATTTCCTGCCGAAGTAGCACGTCCTAAACTGGTGGTTGGCCTGGTAGTTGATCAAATGCGTTGGGATTATTTATACCGTTATTATAACCGCTATACCAATGGTGGTTTTAAAAGATTAATCAATGAGGGTTTTTCAGTAGAAAATACATTTATTCCTTACACCCCTACTTATACTGCTTGCGGTCATACCTGCATTTATACAGGTTCTGTTCCGGCGGTTCATGGCATCATCGGTAACGATTGGTACGATCCTGAAACTAAAAAAAATGTATACTGTACAGAAGATTCTTCGGTATCAACCGTTGGCAGTACACCTTCATCCGAAGGAAATATGTCGCCAAAAAATATGTTAACCACTACCATCACTGATGAGTTAAGGTTAGCGACAAATTTTAGAGGCAAGGTAATCGGTATTTCATTAAAAGATAGAGGGTCGATCCTTCCTGCCGGCCACGCTGCAAATGCGGCATATTGGTATCAGGGCAGTACTGGAAACTGGATTACCAGTACTTATTACATGAAAGAAGTACCCACCTGGATTGCCGATTACAACAAACTAAAATTAGCAAACAAGTTTTACGCAAAAAACTGGGAAACCCTATATCCGATCAATACCTATATAAACAGTACAGCTGATGAGAAAGCTTACGAAGGCAAATTGAGTACATTCCCACACCAATTAACACAAAACGTTGATAAAAATTTCGATGCCATCAGAAGTACACCTTATGGCAATACCATCACTTTAGACCTTGCTAAATTGGCCATCCTTTCAGAAGATTTAGGTCAGGATAACATTACCGATTTCTTAGCAGTAAGTTGCTCATCTACCGATTATGTTGGTCACGCATATGGTCCGAATTCGGTTGAGGCAGAAGATACTTATTTACGTTTAGATAAAGATTTCGAAGAGTTTTTCAACTACCTGGATAAAAAAGTAGGTAAAGGAAATTACACGGTATTTTTAACTGCCGATCATGGTGCTGCACATGTACCAGGTTTTATGCAGGAAAACAAATTACCTTCAGGTGTAGTGAGCGACCGCGATATTGCAAATAAATTAAATACCTACTTAAATGATAAATTTAAGGTGAACAACCTGGTTTTAAAATCACAAAACAATCAGATCATTTTTGATCATGATAAAACCGACAAAGGTGATGTAAGTTTCGATGTAATTAAATCAGCTTCTGTTGAATTCTTAAAAAGATTAGATGGTTTCCAAAATGCCGTTGATATCGCCAGAATATCTCAATCTACCCTTCAGGAGATCCAGAAAAAGATGATTACCAATGGTTATAATGCCCGTAGAAGCGGCGATATCTATTATGTTTTACAACCCAATTGGTTTAATGGTGGTAGCACCGGTACCACACATGGGAACTGGAATCCATACGATTCGCACATTCCATTGGTTTTTATGGGCTGGGGAATTAAACCTGGTGCATCAAATAAAACACATTACATGACCGACATTGCGCCTACACTGGCTGCGTTGCTCCATATACAAATGCCAAATGGTAACGTTGGAGAACCGATCACCGAAATCACCAATAAATAATTTAAGAAAACTATGCCTACCAGCATAGTTTTTTTGTTTTAACATATATCCGTCACCCTGTCCCGAACCTTCGGGATCAGGGTCTTATGGAGCTTAAAATGTTCTATGTTAGTTTCAATAACAAGTCATCTCAACTCCAATAAAAAGCTCGTCATTGCGAGGAGGTACGACGAAGCAATCTTTCCTGCCAACGAATCTTGCAAGAAAGATTGCTTCGTCGGCTGAAAAAGCCTCCTCGCAATGACGACTTTTCGCGGCTTATAACAGTCTTAAACGAACCGTCATCTCGACTGAAGCACAGCGGAATGGAGATCCTTCGACTACACTCAGGATGACAATTCACCAAAATGGCCGTCATCTCGACCGAAACGCAGTGAAGTGGAGAGATCTACCTCAAGACAGATTTCTCGACTACGTATTACTTCGCTCGAAATGACGGTAATTTGTGGTAATCTCCAATTTTCCTTATTTTAGATCATGTCAACATACACCGCCACCAAACTTACCCCAATGCTCGAATCGCATGATATGCAGGCAACCCTGACCTTTTATACCGAAATATTAAACTTCACCTGCGATGCAAAATTCGACGATCTCAGCTGGTTTACCCTCCGCAAAGACGATATGGAAATCATGTTCTGTATCCCTAATGAACACCGTAACATCCCTAAACCGATCATGAGCGGTTCTCTTTATATCAAAACAAATGAAGTCTCATCGCTCTGGGAAAGTTTAAAAGATCAATGCGAAATTTGTTACCCCCTCGAAGATTTCGACTATGGAATGAGGGAGTTTGCCATTTACGATAATAACGGTTATTTACTGCAATTTGGGCAGGATTTATAACTGAACCAAAAGCCATAACGGTATAGGGTATTCGCGCATTAAGCAGCATATTTTAGTACATTTGCATACCAAATATATTTGGAAACAAGGATTGGTGATCTGAGCATACCGGTCCTTTAAATCCCATAGTATGCAACAAGTAGAAATCTATAAGCCTAAAAATAAAATCCGTTTCGTAACTGCTGCTTCCCTCTTCGACGGGCACGATGCAACCATCAACATCATGCGCCGTATCCTCCAATCTTCAGGGGCTGAAGTGATTCATCTTGGTCACAACAGATCTGTAGATGAAGTGGTAAACTGTGCCATTCAGGAAGATGTTCAGGGTATTGCCATGACTTCTTATCAGGGCGGTCATATCGAATACTTTAAATACATGTACGATCTTTTGCAGGAAAGAGGTTCGGGCCATATTAAAATATTTGCAGGTGGCGGTGGCGTAATCCTGCCTTCAGAAATCGAAGAACTCCAGGCTTACGGAATTTCTAAAATCTATTCTCCTGATGATGGCCGTAAAATGGGCTTGCAGGGTATGATTAACGACATGCTCATACAAACCGATTTCATCACCAAAGCCAACATTACAAACGAGCTAGAAACTATTCCAACCAAAGATATTAAAGCCATTGCAGGAGCCATTACCGTTGCAGAAAATGATCCCGAAGGTGCTCAGAAATTTGTTGATGAATTAAAAAAACTCTCAAAAAATAATACTGCACCTATTTTAGGGATCACCGGAACGGGTGGTGCCGGAAAATCATCTCTGGTGGATGAACTGGTCCGTCGTTTTTTGGTAGAAGTGAAAGATAAAACCCTGGCCATTATCTCTGTTGATCCTTCAAAAAGAAAAACAGGCGGGGCATTATTGGGCGACCGTATCCGGATGAATGCCATCAATAATCCGAGGGTTTACATGCGCTCTTTGGCCACCCGTCAGGCAAACCTTGCTTTATCAAAAAATGTACAGGAAAGTATCGATATCTGCAAAGCCGCAGGTTATGATTTAATCATCGTAGAAACCTCAGGTATTGGCCAGTCTGATACCGAAATTACCGAACATTGCGATGTATCACTTTACGTAATGACCCCAGAGTTTGGCGCCGCTACACAATTGGAGAAAATTGATATGTTGGATTTTGCCGATCTTGTGGCCATTAATAAATTCGATAAACGCGGTGCTTTAGATGCCTTGCGTGATGTACGCAAGCAATACAAACGTAACCATAACATTTTCGATGCCAAAGACGATGAGATTCCTGTTTATGGTACCATGGCTTCTCAATTTAACGATCCTGGCATGAATAACCTGTTTGTGGCCTTAATGGAACAGATCAAATTAAAAACCGGAACCGATTTCAAGGCCAAAATGGAATTAACTTCCGATCAATCCGAAAAAATCTACATCATCCCACCCGATCGCATCCGCTATTTGGCAGAAATTGCCGAATCAAGCCAGATGTATAACGAATGGGTAGATAAACAGGCAAGCATTGCCCGGAAAATGTACCAGCTTAAAGGTGTAATCGATTTATTAAGCGAAAATAATTCCCCTCTTCTAGAGGGGTGTCCGAAGGACGGGGTGTCACAGAGTTTAAATACAACTTACAATTTCTTCGAAGAACAATTTGACGGCGAATGCAAACGTTTACTCCGCCAATGGCCTGAAACCAAAAGGGCTTATAAAGAAGAATTTTTCATTTATAAAGTACGAGATAAAGAAATTAAACAGCCTTTATTTTACGAATCTCTTTCAAAACTGAATATCCCTAAAGTATCTTTACCAAGATATGAAGACTGGGGAGATATTTTAAGGTGGTTGCTAACCGAAAACCTTCCAGGCGAATTCCCTTATGCTGCAGGTGTTTTTCCATTAAAAAGAGAAGGTGAAGATCCAACCAGGATGTTTGCTGGAGAAGGAGGCCCCGAAAGAACCAATAAACGTTTTCACTATGTTTCTTTAGGTCAGCCGGCGCACCGTTTATCTACAGCATTTGATTCAGTTACCCTTTATGGCGAAGATCCGCACATCCGTCCTGATATCTATGGAAAAATTGGCAATTCAGGCGTGAGCATTGCCACCTTAGATGATGCAAAAAAACTGTATTCCGGTTTTGACCTTTGTGCACCATCTACTTCTGTATCGATGACCATTAACGGTCCAGCACCAATGTTGTTGGGTTTTTTCATGAATGCCGCAATCGATCAGCAATGTGAAAAATACATCATTGAAAATGATTTAACCGGAGAAGTTCAGGCCAAAATTGATTCGATCTACAAAGCCAAAAAGATACCGCGACCAACATACAATGGTACTTTGCCTGAAGGAAATAATGGTTTAGGTTTAATGCTTTTGGGCCTTACTGGTGATCAGGTTTTACCAGCAGATGTTTATGCCAATATCAGGGCTAAAGCGATCAGCTCGGTTAGGGGAACTGTTCAGGCTGATATCTTAAAAGAAGATCAGGCACAGAATACCTGTATCTTTTCTACCGAGTTTGCCTTGCGGATGATGGGTGATATCCAAAAATACTTTATCGACGAAAAAGTAAGGAACTTCTATTCCGTGTCCATTTCAGGTTATCACATTGCCGAGGCAGGTGCCAATCCGATTTCGCAACTGGCCTTTACCTTAAGTAACGGTTTTACCTTTGTAGAGTATTACTTAAGCAGGGGCATGCATATTGATGATTTTGCACCTAACTTATCTTTCTTCTTCTCCAATGGTATCGATCCGGAATATGCCGTTATTGGCCGCGTAGCGAGAAGAATCTGGGCCAAAGCGATCAAGAATAAATATAAAGGTAACGATCGTTCACAGAAGCTTAAATACCATATTCAAACGTCTGGTCGCTCTTTACATGCCCAGGAAATCGATTTTAACGATATCCGTACCACTTTGCAGGCCTTGTATGCCATATACGATAACTGTAATTCGCTACACACCAACGCTTACGATGAAGCCATTACTACACCTACTGAAGAATCGGTAAGAAGAGCCATGGCGATCCAGTTGATCATCAACAGGGAATTAGGTCTTGCGAAGAACGAAAACCCATTACAAGGCGCTTTCATCATCGAAGAGCTAACCGATCTGGTAGAAGATGCAGTTCTTGCCGAATTTAAACGGATCAACGATCGTGGTGGTGTTTTAGGTGCGATGGAAACGATGTATCAGCGCGGAAAAATCCAGGAAGAAAGTTTGTATTACGAAACGCTTAAACATACGGGCGAATATCCTATTGTGGGTGTAAATACATTTTTAAATAAAAATGGTTCCCCTACCATTGTTCCCGGCGAAGTAATCCGCGCCACCGAAGATGAAAAACAATATCAGATTTCAGCATTGCAGAAATTTCAGGATCGTAATGCTGATCGTTCTGCAGATTTGTTAAAACAACTGCAAAAATCGGCCATTGCAGGCGATAACATCTTTGAACAATTGATGGAAATCTGTAAAGTTTGCTCTTTAGGCCAGATTAGCAAGGCACTTTATGAAGTTGGTGGTCAATACAGAAGAAACATGTAAATGAGAGCAATAGTATTATTTTTTATACTCTGTTTTTCTTTTAAAACCTGGGCACAGCAAACGCCACAGTCTTCTTTTATTTTAGTATTGGGTGTTGCCCAGGATGGTGGTTACCCACACATGGGCTGTCAGAAAAACTGCTGTAAAATGGCATGGAAAGATGAAAAGTTAAGAAGAAATGTGGTTTCACTTGCTTTAGTCGATCCTAAAACCAAAAAATGGTGGTTGTTTGAGGCTACGCCAGATATTAAGGTACAACTTCAGGATTTCAGAAAAACAACAAATGAAGCTTATCCATACTTACCAGAAGGTATATTTATTACCCATGCCCATATCGGCCACTACACAGGCTTAATGGAGTTTGGTAGGGAAGTAATGTCTACAAATGGCTTAAAAGTTTATGTACTTCCTAAATTAAGATCTTTTCTCGAGCAGAACGGTCCCTGGAGCCAGTTGGTAAAACTCAATAATATTAACCTGATCACTTTAAGCGCCGATCAGTCTGTAGACATTGCTAACAATAAAATAACGGCTTTCACTGTTCCTCATCGTGACGAATTTTCAGAAACTGCTGGTTTTAAAATAGAAACACCAACCAAAAAGTATCTCTTTATTCCCGATATTGATAAATGGAGCAAATGGAATAAAAATATCATTAATGAGGTGAGTAATGTAGATGTAGCGATGATAGATGCTACTTTTTACAGCAATACTGAACTTGGCAACAGGCCAATTGCCGAAGTTCCACATCCATTAGTCACCGAAACTGAAGAATTGTTCAGCAAAAAGGATCGTAACATCAAAAATAAAATCTTCTTGATTCATTTCAACCATACCAATCCCCTACTTTGGGATCCAACTACCCAAAAACAGGTTTTAAAAAATGGTTTTAACGTCGCAAAACAAGGTCAGATTTTTTATTAAATAAATTTACCCTAAGGATGGCTTGAGATTATATTACCAGCACAAACCTTTCATTATAAACCCGATAGCAGTGGATGCCGATTCTTCATCGGCTGGAACAAATAGCGGGACTGCTGCATCACATAGCATACTGACATTCATTTCCAAAACCTAAAGGCGCTGCAAATTATTCATATTGATTTTATGATAAACTAGCCTTTAATATGAAGGAATTACAGCCTAAAAAAAAAGCCTCCCGATGTAAAATCGGGAGGCTTTCATATATCTTTTGTATGCTATTATCCAGCAATCCAGCTAAATTTGTAATCAATTGTTGGATTTTTCATACGTTCTGCAACACGTAACAAACGCGAAGGTAAAGCCATAATATAATCACGGGCTTTTTCGCCAGCTTCATTTAAATCACGCATACCTTCAATTTTCCAGTCAACAATTAACTGCTGCATAATTTCAACATAGTCAATTGCCGTGTAAACGCCTAAACGTTGTGCAGCATCAGTAAAGTGACCAAAGGTTTGACCGATCTTTAAACCCACCTCACGTAAAAAATGTGCTGGCATTACAATTTTCTGGCGCATCATATCTTCAAAAGCCAACATCGCTTCATTAGGATCAACCTCAAAAATACGGTTCATAAAATCTTTATATGCCTTTGCATGTCTCGCTTCATCTGATGCAATTACACCACACATTCTTGATAATAATGTATCGCCATCTTTTTTGGCTAAAGAAGCTACCCTTCTGTGCGAAATATTGGTGGCCATCTCCTGAAAAGAAGTATAGATAAAGTTACGGTAAGGATCGTGACCAGTTCCAATATCAAAACCATCAGCAATAAGGTATTGTGTAGATATTTCCATTTGGCGCATATCAACACGGCCAGACAGGTATAAATATTTATTTAACAAATCACCATGACGGTTTTCCTCTGCAGTCCAGTGCCTGTTCCACTTCATCCAGCCGCCATCTTCTTTCATGCTTGGGCCTTGTACCATGGCTAACCACGATTCGTATGTAGGTAAAGCCTCCTCTGTAATAGTATCGCCGATTAATACCGCTACTAGGTCATAAGAAAGATCTTTTGCATTATCCCTTAAAATTCTGATATCTTGATAAAATGTGTCACTAGTAGAATCAGGAAGGAAATCAGACGGTTGCCAGTTAGTATCGATTGGTTTAAGATAGGTGTCCATCATCTCCAGCATATACTTTTCTATATGCACCATTACTTCCCTTCTTTTATCTGCAAAAAAACTCATTATTTTTGTTTATATATTGTTAACAACAAAGATAACCAAATATTGCGGCAAACCTTATGATATTAACATATTTAGCGTTAAATCAGTTTTAAAAGTGATCTAAATTATTCAAATCCGCTTAAATGAGTTTATAGATTGGTAACAATGCGCTAGATCATTAAATTTGATTTTATTTTTGAAGCGCAGTTTCCTGTGCATTTAGGTTAGGTTTGGTCCTGCTCATATCTTTATATTTATAATATAACAATCAGAAAAAGGGAGGCAAGTTGAGGTCCTGCTAGACACGAAATATTAAAGATGTCGACGTGATAGGATTATCCTCCCTTTTTTACTTCTTAAAG
>Ga0308160_10000669_pt1 | contig 58885 bp, 50 predicted proteins | sample PhyFR1_FD_201036 | JGI IMG/M metagenome (GOLD analysis project Ga0308160, IMG submission 201036) | Phyllosphere microbial communities from UC Gill Tract Community Farm, Albany, California, United States - DLSLF.R1 | ecosystem: Host-associated > Plants > Phyllosphere > Unclassified | place: USA...
ATCTCCGGCTGCTTGCCATAGCGCTCATATTCGCCGACCAGCGACAGGTTCTGGCCCAGCGCATACTGCAGGCCGACCGCGCCGTACACGCCATTGTCGTTGTCCGAATAGCTGGCGCCGTTGGACGACAGGTTGACCTTGCGCTCGTTACGGGCCACGCCCAGCTTGCCATAGGCCGAAAGGCGCTCGTTCAGCGGCACCGCATACTTGGCAGCGACATAGCTGCTGGAACTCTTGACTTCTCCCTGTCCGAAACCTGACGTCGAGAGGACATTGACATCTTGGTTGCCGAAGCGGGTATAGCCGGCTTCCAGGGCCCAGTTCTGGTCGACGTTATAGCCTGCGAATACCTTGCCGCCGGCCTTCCAGTCATCATCTGCGGCGCGGTTCTCGGCACCCGCGACTGCCACGCCCAGGTAGGTGCGCGAGGCCCAGTCGGGGCCGAGCCCAGTAGTCGTGGTCTGAGCTTGGGCGGAGGCGATGGCGGTCATGCCGACCGCGAGCGCGATCAGGAGCTTGTTCATGGTCTTGTTCCTTGGTCTGGTTCGCAATTCCCAATGAATTGCGTAGCGAAAAGATACATCGCGACCAGCCTGGTCCGAACAGCGGATGCGTAAGCACTTGTAACGAAACGCCACGGTCGACGGCCCGTCGGCGCGCTGCATGTCGCACATTCGGGCGTTGCCATCCTGATGCGCACTGTAAGCCAACAATTGGCGCAAGATGCAATATATGCATTTTGTTACGCCTGGATACAAGATCGCCTTGGCGAATCCGGAAAGTCGTCAAAGCGCCAGCGTAATCCGTGGCGCAGGCGTTACCCAATCCAGCGCGTCACGAGCGGTACCAGCCAGGGAGCAAGGAGCGCTGTCAACGCGCCATTCAGTCCCATCGCCAGGCCGGCAAACGCCCCCATCTCGGGACTGAGCTGAAATGCCCGCGCCGTGCCGATCCCGTGCGCGGCCAGCCCCATGGCGAACCCGCGCGCCGCGTCCGAGCGCACGCGCAGCGCATGAAACAGCCAAGTTGAGAATATGGCGCCAAAGATGCCCGTGCCAATCACCAGCGCAGCGGTCAGGGAAGGCAGGCCGCCCAGCCGCTGGGCCACGGCCATCGCGATGGGCGACGTGACCGACTTGGGTGCGAGCGTCGCGATCAGTGCCGGCGTGGCGCCCAGCCACTGCGCCACGACCACCACCGAGACGATGGCCGTTACGCAGCCAGCGAGCAGCGCCGCCGTGAGCGGCAACCAGTGCTGGCGCAGGCGCGGCAGCTGACGCACCAGCGGCACGGCCAGCGCCACCGTCGCCGGGCCAAGCAGAAAATGGACGAACTGCGCGCCGGCGAAATACCGCTCGTACGACATGCCGGACAGGCTCAGGACGCCCACCACGATGGCGATCGCGATCGCGACCGGGTTGGCGATCGGCGCGCCCTTGCACCAGGCGCCGATGCGCTGCGCGGCCAGATAGGCGCACAGCGTCATGGTCAGGCCCAGCAAGGGCGATGCCGCCAGGTAGACCCAGAACTGGTGCAGGCCGGCGAAATCAGGCATCGCGATCTTTCGCCGGTCCGCCCTTCATGCCGCGTAGCAGCAGGCCCGTGACGGCCAGCGCCAGCAGCGTGCTGACGACAACCGATGCGACAATCGCCAGCCAGTGGCCGTTGCCGCTGCTTGCGGCCACCACGATGCCCACGCCGGCCGGCACGAACAGCAGCGACAGATGCGCCAGCAGTGCGTTGGCGGCCTGCTCGACCAGCACCTGCAATTTAGGGAAGACGATCAGTGCGGCCGCGAGCAGCAGCATGCCGGCGACGGGGCCGGGCAGCGGCAGGCGCAGCACGAACACGATGCCCTCCCCCAGGCACTGAAATAACAACAACACCGCAAACGCCGCCAGCATGCTTTCTCCTTGATGCAAGACGGCGGCCAGGGGCCGCCGCAAACACGCAGGATAGCAAATTACCGATCAGGCGGCGGTGGTTGCCTCGCTGGCGGCCCCAATCGCGCCGCGCTTGACCTGGTCGCGCTCGATCGACTCGAACAGCGCCTTGAAGTTGCCTTCGCCGAAACCGTCGTCACCCTTGCGCTGGATGAATTCGAAGAACACCGGGCCCAGCTGCGCCACGCCGAAGATCTGCACCAGGAGGCGCGCCTTGCCGTCCGTGACCGTGCCATCGAGCAGTAGGCCGCGCATCTTGAGCTGCTCGGCATCTTCGCCGTGGCCCGGGATGCGCTCGTCGAGCATTTCGTAATAGGTCTCGGGCGGCGCCGTCATCAACGGCACGCCGGCCGCGCGCAGGCTGTCGACCGTGGCAATCAGGTCGTTGCTCAGCAGCGCGATGTGCTGGATGCCTTCGCCATTGAACTGCATCAGGAATTCCTCGATCTGGCCGCCGCCCGCCTTGCCTTCTTCGTTCAGCGGGATGCGGATCATGCCGTCCGGCGCCGTCATCGCCTTCGAGGTCAGGCCCGTGTACTCGCCCTTGATGTCGAAGTAGCGGATCTCGCGGAAGTTGAACAGCTTCTCGTAGAACCCGGCCCAGTACGACATGCGGCCGCGGTACACATTGTGTGTCAGGTGGTCGATGATCTTCAGGCCGTGGCCCTCGGGGTTGCGCGGCACGCCCTCGATGAAGCGGAAGTCGATGTCATAGATCGATTTGCCGATCGTGTCGCCTTCGTCGAAGCGGTCGATCAGGTACAGCGGCGCCCCGCCAATGCCACGGATTGCCGGCAAACGCAGCTCCATCGGGCCGGTCGGGATCTCGACCGCCTGCGCGCCCAGTTCCAGCGCCCTGGCATAGGCCTTGTGCGCATCGCGCACACGAAACGCCATGCCGCAGGCCGACGGGCCGTGCTCGGCCGCGAAGTACGCCGCGTAACTTTTCGGCTCGTTGTTGATGATGAAGTTGATGCCGCCCTGGCGGTACAGCGCGACGTCCTTCGAGCGGTGCACGGCCACCTTGGTGAAGCCCAGCGCCTCGAACACGGGTTCGAGCACGCCCGGGGTTGGCGAAGCGAACTCGACGAACTCGAAGCCCATCAGGCCCATGGGATTGTCAAACAGGTCTGCCATTGTCTCTTCCTTTTATTCGTCCTACGTTGACGGTCATTCCGCGAACACGTCGGCCAGCAAACCACGCAACCACACATTGCCCGGATCCTGGTTGAAGCGGCGGTGCCAAAAAATATTCGTTTGCAGCGGCGGCAGATCCAGCGGCGGCGTTGCCCATTCCAGTGCGAACGGCAGGCCGGCCCGTTCGGCCAGTTTTTGCGGCACCGTCACCACCAGGTCGCTCGAGCTGACGATGTACGGCACCGCCGTGAAATGCGGTACCCGGAAGCGCGTCGCCGGCGCAATCCCGGACCTGGCCAGCACCGCGTTGACCCGGTCGTACGGGCTGTCGGCCGCGTCCACCAGCAAATGCTCGGCCGCCGCAAAGCGCGCCAGCGTCAATTCGCCCTTGCCCAGTGGATGGCCCTTGCGGAACATCGTCACGAACGGCTGGCGAAACAAATGCCGCTGGTACAGCGCATCGGACACATCCTCGAACGGGCCCACCGCCAGGTCGACCCGCCCGCCTTCCATTTCGTGCTTCAGCGTCGCCGCGCCCACGCGCACCGAACTGAGTTCCACGTGCGGCGCCACCTGCCGGCAGCGCTCGATCAGCGTCGGCATGAAGTACACCTCGCCCACATCGGTCATCGCCAGCACGAAGCGGCGGCTGCTCGTGCCCGGCTCGAACCGGCTGCGCTGATTCAGCGCCAGCGCCACCTGCGCCATCGCCGCTCCGATCGGTTCGGCCATCTGCGTCGCCAGCGGCGTGGGCTGCATGCCACTCGCCGTGCGCACGAACAGCTCGTCGCCAAAGGCGCGCCGCAATCGTGCCAGCGCATTGCTCACCGCCGACTGGCTCAGGCCGAGGCGGCGGGCGGCGCTGGAAATCTGGCGCTCCCGATAGACTTCCTGGAACACGGACAGCAGGTTCAGGTCGATGGTGCGCGGTTCGATCATGGGTTTTCAAGGTTGCCGGCGCATTGTCCATGCGCGGTGGTGAAGGAAGCCAGCAGTATTCACGGAATCAATAGTCTACATTTTTCTATTCATCTCGTAAAACCGGGCGGATTATTCTAGAGTGGCGCCATCGACCAACCGCACCACACCACCCGTTTCAGGAGACACCGCATGGCCCATCCGTCAGGTTACCTGTCCGGCTTCGGCAACGAATTTGCTACCGAAGCCCTGCCAGGTGCGCTGCCGCAGCATCGCAACTCGCCGCAGCAAGTGGCGTATGGCCTGTATGCGGAGCAATTATCCGGCACCGCCTTCACCGCGCCGCGCAGCCACAACCGGCGCTCGTGGCTGTACCGGATCCGCCCTGCGGCCGTGCATGGCAGCTTCGTGCCGCTGGAAGCGCCGCGCCTGGTCAGCCGTTTCGACAATGCCGCACCGCCGAATCAGTTGCGCTGGAGTCCGCTGCCGATGCCGACGGTGCCGACCGACTTCATCGATGGCTGGGTCACCATGGCGGGCAATGGCTCGGCCGAGGCGATGACGGGCTGCGCCGTGCACCTGTACGCGGCCAACCAGTCGATGGCCGGCCGCTATTTTTACAACGCCGACGCCGAACTGCTGATCGTGCCCCAGCTGGGGCGCCTGCGCCTCGCCACCGAACTGGGTGTGCTGGACGTCGAGCCGCAGGAGATCGCCGTGATTCCGCGCGGCGTGCGCTTCCAGGTGACGCTGCCCGATGGTGAGGCGCGCGGCTACCTGTGCGAGAACTTCGGCGCCCTGCTGCAATTGCCGGACATGGGGCCGATCGGCTCGAACGGCCTGGCCAATCCGCGTGATTTTCTAACGCCGACCGCGCACTACGAGGATCTAGAAGGCGATTTCGAGCTGGTCACCAAGTTTGGCGGACGGCTGTGGCGCGCGCCGATCGGCCATTCGCCGCTGGATGTGGTGGCGTGGCACGGCAACTACGCGCCCTATAAATACGACCTGCGCCACTTCAATGCCATCGGCTCGATCAGCTACGATCATCCCGACCCGTCAATCTTCCTCGTGCTGCAAGCGCCATCGGACACGCCGGGCGTCGATACGCTCGACTTCGTGATCTTCCCGCCGCGCTGGCTGGTAGCGGAGGACACGTTCCGGCCACCCTGGTTCCACCGCAACGTGGCGAGCGAGTTCATGGGCTTGATTCACGGCGCCTACGACGCCAAGGCGGACGGCTTCGTGCCGGGCGGCTCCAGCGTGCACAACTGCATGAGCGGGCACGGCCCGGATGCAGCGACCTTCGACAGGGCCAGCAGCGCCGACACGCGCCAGCCGCACAAGGTGGGCGACACGATGGCGTTCATGTTCGAGACGCGCAATGTGCTGGTGCCCACCGAGCAGGCGCTGGCCTCACCGCAATTGCAGGGGGATTATCAGGCGTGCTGGGCCGGCATCACCAAGCGCTTTCGCACGACGCCTTGAGACCACCAGCCTGCCGTCAGGGAATGGTCCAGTCCAGGCCGAGCTTGCGGACCAGTAACAACGTCAGGTAGCCCAGCACTGCGAGCAGGACCACGAAAATGAGGACGACCTTGGCCACGCCGATCACCAGTGTGCGGCGGTCCATGCCGTTCTTTTTCTTGCCCTGGTCATAGTGCCACTTGATGGCGAAGAACATGCCCGTGCCGAGCACGAGCGCTTTGAACGTAAAGAAGACGATCGGGAACCATTCCATTGTTGTGCGTATTTCCAGGCTGTTGCCGGACACGATCGAAGAAATGACGACCGCGCCGGCGGGGAGAGTTTTCAAGCATACTACTTGAAAGCAATTTCCATACATCGAGACAAAATGTCCCAGGCAAGGCCCATACCCGACTCGCAGGTTCCCGGCTGGCTGCCGCGCTTGACCACGAATGGCGGCCCCCGTTTTTTGCAGATTGCGGAAGCGTTGCAGGCCGCCGTCGTGGCCGGAGCGCTGGCGCCGGGTGACCGCCTGCCTCCGCAGCGCCAGTTGGCAATACAACTGGATCTCGACCTGACGACCGTCACGCGCGCCTACGATGAAGCCAGGCGCCGCAACCTGCTTGAGGGGCGCGGGGCGCGCGGCACGTATGTCGCATCCCCAAAAGTCGGCTTCGCCCCGGTGATCGACCTGAGCATGAACACACCCCCGCCGCCTGCCGGCGTGGACGTCGAGGACATGCTGAAACAGGGCTTGTCCCAGGTGCTGCTGAGCGCAGACAGTCAATTACTGATGACCTACCACCTGGGCGGCGGCGGCGATGCCGACCGCGAGGCCGGCGCCACCTGGCTCGAGCCGATCTGCGGGCGGCTGGATCCCGCGCACATCGTGGTCTGTCCGGGTGCGCAGGCCGCCATCGCCGCCGCCATCCTTGCCCTGACGACGCCAGGCGACACGATTCTGGCTGAACCGATGAGCTACCCCGGCCTGCGCGACGCTGCGACCCATCTGGGCCGGCGCCTCGTCACCGTGGAAGCCGACGAGCACGGCATGGTCCCCGGGCAGCTCGAAGAAGCCTGCCGCCGCGCCAGGCCCGGCCTCGTCTACCTGAATCCCACCCTGCAGAACCCCACTGCCATCACGATGCCCGAGAGCCGGCGCCAGGCGCTTGCCAGCATCGTGCAGCGCCACGATGTGCGTATTCTCGAGGACGATCCTTACTGGCTGCTGGCGGACGGCCCACCGCCGCCGATGATGATGTTCGCACCAGATCATGTGCTGTACGTCTCGACCTTGTCGAAATGCCTGGCCCCCGGTTTGCGTGTCGCGTTCGTCGTCCTGCCCGACCCGGATGAGCGCGCCCGCTTCCTTGGCGCGCTGCGCTCGCTTGCACTGATGGCCACGCCATTGTCGGTCGCGCTGGCCACCCAGTGGATCGTCGACGGGTCGGCCGCCAGGCTGATGCAAGGCATACGCGACGAAGCGCGCCTGCGCCAGCGGATGGCGCGTTCTGCCCTGGCCGGGCAGTACAGCGGCCCTGGCGACGGCCTGCATGGTTGGCTGACGTTGCCGGCCAGCTGGAAGGCCGCGCAGCTGGCGGCGGCCGCAGCGAGCGAAGGCATCGTGGTCACGCCGGCGGATGCATTCGCGGCAGGGAGCGCGTCAGTCGATGCGATCCGGCTCTCTCTGGGCAATATCAAGGACCGTCAAGAGTTGCAGGCCGGGCTTCAGCGACTGTCGGATCTGATCGCCCGGCGGCCTGCCTCGTTCGGCGCCGGACTGACGCGCTAATACTGTTCCCAGGCGAGCTCCGTTCGTGATGCCGGTGCGCGTCGGGTGGCCTGCGCGCGCGTCGTCGACACGGCTGCATTTGCAACCTGCTTCACGGGTCGATCCGGCACGCGCGCTGCAGCGCTTGCACCATCCGTGTCTGCGAGCTGGAAGATGCTGACCACCCGGGCCAGTTGCGCCGCCTGCTCCTGCAGTGAGGTGCTGGCAGCCGCCGCCTGCTCGACCAGCGCAGCGTTCTGTTGCGTGACTGCGTCCATCTCGGTGACCGCCTGGTTGATCTGCTCGATGCCGGCATCCTGCTCCCGGCCGGCAGCCGCGATATCGCCCATGATGGTGGTGACGCGCTCGATGCTGCCGACCACTTGCGTCATGGTCGCACCCGCCTTGGAGACAAGCTCGTTGCCTACATTGACTTTGTCCAGCGAATCGCTGATCAGGATTTTGATTTCCTTGGCCGCTGCAGCCGAGCGTTGCGCCAGATTACGCACTTCGGACGCCACCACGGCAAATCCGCGCCCCTGTTCGCCCGCGCGCGCCGCTTCCACGGCCGCATTCAATGCCAGGATATTGGTCTGGAAGGCGATGCCGTCGATGACGCCGATGATATCGACGATCTTGTTTGACGTGGCGCTGATCACGCCCATCGTCGTGACGACTTCAGCGACCACCGCGCCGCCCTCGCGGGCAATCTCCGACGCCGACCGTGCCAGCGCATTGGCCTGATGCACATTCTCGCTGTTTTGTTTGACGGTCGAGTTCAACTCTTCCATCGACGATGCGGTTTCCTCCAGCGCGCTGGCCTGCTGTTCCGTCCGCGCAGACAAGTCGTTGTTTCCGACCGAAATTTCCTTGCTGGCCGTGGCAATCTCGTTGGCGCCGGAACGGACCTGACCGACGATGTCCAGCAGATTCGCATTCATGTTCTTTAACGCCGTCAGCAGCGTGCCGATTTCATCGGTACTGGTTTCGTCGATTCGTTGACGCAGGTCGCCGCTGGCCACTGCCTGGGCGAGCGCGAGCGCGCGATTGACAGGCACGGTAATCGAGCGGGTGATCAGTACGGCGACGATCGTCGCAGCAATCAGGGCGCCGGCGGTGAGCGCAACGGCGATCCAGACTGCCGATTGCGCATCAGCCCGCACCTTCGCCCCTTCATTTTCCATCAGCGACGCCTGGAAGCTCGACATGGCATCCAGCGCGGCCGAGAATTCCGCCTGCGGTGCGCTGACCTCCTTCAGCAAATACGCACCCGCTTCGGTGGTTTTCCCTTCTCGCAGCAATGCCATCGTCGCTGTCCGTGCCACGCCGTATTTCGCACGAGCCTGGCTCAGCGATGCGAACAGGGCCTCGCCTTTCGGCGTATTGATCATGCTTTTCAGTTTGGTCATGAACCCGTCGGTCCTGTGGACGGACTCGGCGATCCTGTCAAGGATCGATGCGATCTGCGCTTTTTCACCCGCGCCGAGGATGATGGCATTGCGCAGGTCGCGTGCCTGCACATTGATCTCGGTTTCGATGGATTGGGTCAGCACGACCTTGACGTAACGGTCTTCCAGGATAAAGCCGATGGCATGATTCGACGCATTGATGCGCGTAATCGTCACTGCGGCCAACATGATCAGGAAGATCATCAGCATCCCGAATCCCATCCCCAAACGCGTGGCCAGTTTCCAGTTAGTCAGTCTCACAATGTTCCTTCCGAATGAATTGGGTGATCGTCCGACGAGGACAAGCGTGCATGCAGTCAGGAGGTTGCTGCCAATTTTCTCCTAAGAATCAAATTTAATCGCAGTATTTGTTTTAATCAATATTTTTGACTTCTGAATGGTGAGAAGTGGTTTTTTGTTGTTTTTTCTTTTTATTTGATTTTCAACGTTATGGCTGACAGGCCTGAAGCGCGACGTCGGCGTGATGCAGCGGAGGAGTGGTATTCCACGTTTTTGTCATTTATGCCATGATTCTGCCGTGCGCCACGGTGGCGCACCCGGCCACGGCCCGGTATGCCCGGCCATAGGCCTTCTGCTTTCATGTCAGATATATTAATCATCCTCGTTCTGATCCTGCTGAACGGGGTGTTCGCGATGAGCGAACTGGCGCTCGTCTCCGCAAAACGCATGCGCCTCGAGCGGCGCGCGCAGGAAGGCAGCCGCGGGGCGCGCAGCGCCATCGCACTGGCCGACAATCCAAGTCATTTCCTTTCCACCGTCCAGGTCGGCATCACGCTGATCGGCATCTTTACCGGTGCCTTCGGTGAAGCCTCGCTCGTCACGCGCCTGCAGCCGCAGATCGAAATGGTGGGCTTCCTGGCGCCCTATGCCTACGAAATCGCGCTGTTCATCGTGGTGCTGGCCATCACCTTCGTATCGATCGTGCTGGGCGAACTGGTCCCGAAACGCATCGCGATGCGCCATCCCGAGACCATGGCGACCCTGATCGCCCCGCCGCTGTCGGCCCTGTCGCTGATCATGTCGCCGTTCGTCAAGGTGCTGTCGCTGACGACCGAAGCGATCGTGCGCCTGTTCGGCATCCATGACGCCAAAGAGGAAGCGCCGACCGAAGAAGACATCGCCGGCATGTTCAAGGAAGGCACCGACGCCGGCCTGTTTGAAAAGACCGAGTACGACATCGTCTCGCGCGCGCTGCGCCTGGACGACCGGCACCTCAAGGCGTTGATGACGCCGCGTGTCGACCTGATCATGATCGACCTGGACGCCGAACGGCGCGACACGCTCGAACTGATCGCCTGCCATACCTACAGCCGCTTCCCGGTCTACCGTGGCGACCGCGCCCAGATCCTCGGCTTCGTCAAGGTACGCGACCTGCTCGCCCAGTCGGTACGCCACGGCTCGCTCGAGGCGGTCAATATCGAGCACGCCGTGCAGGACGTGCTCTTCGTGCCCGAGACCGTCGGCGCGATGGTGCTGCTCGAGCTGTTCAAGAAGAACCGGGCCGAGCTGGCGCTGATCGTCGACGAATACGGCGACATCCAGGGCATGGTCACGCTGTCGGACATCATGAGCGCGCTGGTGGGCGACGTCACCGTGAATGGCGAAGAAACCGATCCCGACGCCGTCCAGCGCCAGGATGGCAGCTGGCTGCTCGATGGCGGCGTGGATCTGGACCGCTTCCGCGATGTCTTCAACACGACCGAGCGCTTCCCGGATGAAGAACTGGGCGCCTACCACACGCTGGCCGGCTTCGTGCTGTACCAGTTCGGTTACATCCCGAAACCATCGGAGTCGTTCGACTGGAATGGGTATCGCATCGAAGTGGTCGACATGGACGGCAACCGGATCGACAAGCTGCTGATCGAACAGCGCGCGTTGCCAGAGCCGGCGCCGACCGAAGAATGACCCAGGCGCGCTAGAGCCAATGGATGCCATCAGGCTGGGCCCGCTATACCTCCCGATCGCGGTCGCCCTGGCGCTGGCGGCGGTACTGGCGGCCACGCTGGTTGCCGAATGGTTCCGGCGCCGGCGCGGCATCGACCCGGGCGGCGCGCTATGGAACATGATCGTGGCCGGCTTCGTCTCGGCCCGTCTCGTGTTCGTCCTGAAGCACCATGCAATCTACCTGGCCAAGCCCTTGAGCGTGTTCGACATCCGCGACGGCGGCTTCGCATCGGTGGCGGGCCTGATCGCGGCCTGCGTGGTCGGGGCCGAGTTGACGCGCCGCCAGACAGCGCTGCGCCGGCCCGTGCTGGCCTGCATGCTGGCCGGCTGCGCCGTCTGGTTCGGCGGTACCCTGCTGAACCAGGCGCTGACGCCCGCCCATACGCCGCTGCCGGACGTGATCGTGCGTCAGCTCGACGGCCGCGAAGTCGCGCTGCGCAGCTTTGCCAATCGCCCCGTGGTGCTGAACATGTGGGCCACCTGGTGTCCACCCTGCCGGCGCGAAATGCCGGCCTTGCTGGCGGCGCAGGCAGCCCATCCGGAGATCGCGTTCGTGCTGGTCAACCAGGGCGAGTCGGCTGCCACCGTGACCACCTACGTCGAGCGTGAGCGCCTGCGCTTGCCGGCCCAGTCGGCCACGATCGTGCTGGACCCGGGCAGTCAGGTCGCCGCGCGCCTTGGCGCGGCCGGCATGCCGACGACGCTGTTCTACGATGCGGCGGGCCGCCTTCGCACGCGCCATGTCGGTGAACTCTCGCCCGCGACACTGGCCGACAAGCTGGCCGCGATCCGGCCATGAACCGCGTTTGTGGTACAACATGGCGCTAACGAGGAACCCATCATGCAACTGAACCCGATCCAGCTGTTCGACGCCGAGTCGTCCACTTTCACGTATATCCTGGCCGCGCCCGGCGCCGTCGACGCGGCCATCATCGACCCGGTCGACCGCCATTTCGAACGCGACCTGGCGCACCTCGAACGGCTTGGCCTGCGCCTGACGCACGTGTTTGAAACGCATGCGCATGCCGATCACGTTACATCGGCCGGGCGCCTGCGCGCGCACACGGGCGCGAAGGCGTGCGCCCCCGGCGGCTGCGGCATCGCGCCGGCGGAGATCCAGCTGCAGGATGGCGACCGGATCGGCTTCGCCGATGGCGAAGAGATCGCGGTGATCCACACCCCGGGCCACACGGCCGGCAGCATGTGCTATCTGTGGCGCGGCAACCTGTTCAGCGGCGACACGCTGCTGATCGGCGGCTGCGGCCGCACCGACTTCCAGGGCGGCAGCGCGGGCGACCTGTATGACAGCGTCACGGGCAAATTGTTCACGCTCGACGCCGCGACGCGGCTCTGGCCCGGCCATGATTACAAAGGCCAGTCGGTCTCGACGATCGGTTGGGAGCGCGCGCACAATGCTCGCCTCGCCGGCCGCGCGCGCCCTGACTTCATCGCGCTGATGGCGGCGCTCGACTTGCCACGCCCAGGCCTGATGGATGTCGCGGTACCGGCCAACCGCAATCTGGGGCTGGCGCACGGCGTGTAATTTTCACAGGCAAAAAAAAGCGCGGCCGAAGCCGCGCTGTTCCAACCGTCACCCGATGCGTGACGGTTCCTGCTGTGCTGCTTAGTAACGCCAGGTCTTCTTTTGGGCGACCGGACGCTTCATGACCTTGGTCTGAAACTGTTTCCACAGCAGGCCCGCCAGGGCCATCATGATCATCTTGCGCATGCTTGTCTCCAGTGAGTGTCGGCGAATTGCCATCACCACCAGCATAGCGTGACAGGCAAAACAGTGGCGCGAGTTTGCCCCGCCCCGCCAATGCAGTAGAATCCCTGTCTTTATAGCAAGATCAAGAAACCGACGATGGACGACGGGCACCACCAACTCAAGCGCGGGCTCAAGAACCGCCACATCCAGCTGATCGCCCTGGGCGGCGCCATCGGCACCGGCCTGTTCCTCGGCATCGCCTCGACCATCCAGATGGCCGGGCCGTCGGTGCTGCTTGGTTATGCGATTGCCGGCGCGGTCGCCTTCCTGATCATGCGCCAGCTGGGCGAGATGATCGTGGCCGAACCGGTGGCCGGCTCGTTCAGCCACTTCGCCGACAAGTACTGCGGGCGCTGGGCGGGCTTCGTATCGGGCTGGAATTACTGGGTCATGTACGTCCTTGTCAGCCTGGCCGAGCTGACGGCGCTGGGCATCTATATGCAGTACTGGTTCCCGGAGCTGCCGACGTGGGTGTCGGCACTGGGCTTTTTCGTGCTCGTCAACTTGCTCAGCCTGTTGAACGTGAAAGCCTTCGGCGAACTGGAATTCTGGTTCGCCGTCATCAAGGTCGCGGCCGTGGTCGGCATGATCGTGTTCGGCCTGTACCTGTTGATCGGCGGCGGCGCCGGCCCCGAGGCGGGCGTGTCCAATCTGTGGCGCCATGGTGGCTTCTTCCCCAACGGCGTGGGCGGTCTGGCCATGGCCATGGCGGTGATCATGTTTTCGTTCGGCGGGCTGGAACTGATCGGCATCACCGCCGCCGAGGCGGACGACCCGTCTCGCACGATTCCGCGCGCGACCAATAACGCGCTGTACCGCATCCTGATCTTCTACATCGGCGCGCTGGCCGTGCTGTTGATGCTGTTCCCGTGGCAGAAAGTCGTCACCGGCGGCAGCCCGTTCGTGCTGATCTTCGCCGCGCTCGACAACGGCTGGGTCGCCAACGTGCTGAACCTGGTCGTGCTGACGGCCGCGCTGTCGGTCTACAACGGTTGCGTGTACGCCAACAGCCGCATGCTGTTCGGCCTGGCCGCGCAAGGCAATGCGCCGCGCGCGCTGATGCGCACCAACGCACGGGGCGTGCCGCTCAATGCACTGGCCGTGTCGGCCGTGGCCACCGGCTCGGCCATCCTGATCAATTATTTCTTGCCAGAGGAAGCGCTCGGCATGGTGATGAGCCTGGCCGTCGCCGCGCTCGTGATCAACTGGGCGATGATTTCGTGGAGCCACCTGCGCTTCCGGCGCAGCAAGGACCACGCAGGCGAGGCCACGTTGTTCCGTAGCCCGTGGTTCCCGTTGTCGAACTACGTGTGCCTGGCGTTCGTCGCCATCCTGCTCGTGATCATGGCGATCACGCCGGGGCTGCGCATCTCGGTGATCCTGATCCCGATCTGGCTGGCGCTGCTTGGCATGGGCTTCTGGCTGCGCGAACGACGCGCCGCGCCGAAGGGATAAGCAGGGGTTCTGCGCTATCGACGGCGCAGGAACGCTTGTTGCGCGCGCGCAGGAAGCCCTCCCGATAACCAGCGGTGTGGCGACGCTGGTATTTACAGCGCACAGAAAAACTGTACAGTGATTGGCTGCTCTGTTCCGTAGTTCCATCGCCGGAGAACTGCCATGAACCAGCCTTTCAAGTCGCGCTACGTCATTCCTGTCACTGCAGTCCTGTTGCTGGCGCCGTTGGCGGCACTTGCCCAGGACGCAGCAACCTTCTACGCCAGCGCTTACGGGGGCGTCCCCGCCGCGCCGTCCACGAGTTTTTCGGAGTCCCGTCCTACTGGTCCCGGTGTGGGGGGCACAGCCAAATTTGGTGGCGGTCTTGGTTTCGGTGCTGCCGTGGGTCGCCGGTTCGGCAACGGGTGGGCTGTCGAGCTGGCGTGGGACGAGCGTGGCAACTATCTCAGGCGCGTCGGTGGCGTCTCAGTCGATGGCAATATCTTTTCCGAACTCGTCCTGTTGAACGGCTATTACCGGTTCCCGACCAAGGGCGCGCTGCGTCCATTCATCGGCGCTGGCCTGGGCTACGTGGTCGGCCTGGATATCGACGTTGACCGCAACGGGTCGGAGCAGGAGTATTCGCGCAAAGGCGGCGTGGCAGTACAAGCCATCGTGGGCGCCGAGTACCTCCTCGCGCCCCGCTGGCGCCTGAGCGGCGATGCGCGCTGGACGAGCGTCGAGAGCGGCACGTTCAAGGCCTCTGATGCCGGCAGTGTATTGATCGGCAAGCCGAAATACCGACCTGCGTCGCTCAATGTCGGCGTTACCTATTTGTTCTAAGCGGCCCGAGGCACATCCAGCCGCCTTTCAGCGGCCTGCGTCGCTCGATGATTTTGCTGCATAGCATTCAAGCACCACCTTCCCACTGCAGCAGGTTGGCGCTGCTGGGCCTGTGGTTCTGGCCGCGCGAACGGCGCGCCAGCGTCACGCCGGCGGCCGGTCCCCGATCAGCACGTCAGCTGCAACCAGATGGTTCAGCGTTCCCGGCAATGATCCGAAGAAGGCCCCCCTGTCGGCGACCACTGCCTCATGCGGCAAGGTCGCGGCCGCGTCGTACAGCTGGCGGTTCATCGTCGCGTTGTAGCGTGCCAGCAGAAGGATGTCGTCACAGGTCGGCATACTGCCTCCGGTCACGGGGACGCCCGATTCTCCCACCCGCGCGTCTTTCCTCCGAAAATTAAATTGCTGCATCGCGTTGTCCGCACTGCCTGGCTGCAAACACAGCATGCCGCTGCACAAGCCCGTCGTTTCGTCTGCGCACGCCGCTCCCGTATGGTGCATAGCAATATGAAAATAGTTCGCCGCAGTTGACGTAAACGTCAATCAGCACGCTATGATCTTCATGCTGCACACCACCTCACAAGGGAAAGCACATATATGAGCCAGAGCAATCCTCTGTCGCTGCACGTACCGGAGCCTACCGGCCGTCCGGGCTGCAAGACCGATTTTACGTACCTCCAGTTGACCCCTGCCGGCGCTGTCCGGCGCCCGCCCATCGATGTGGCCCCGCTCGAGACGAGCGATATGGCCCAGCAACTCATTCGCGTGCTCGACGAGCATGGCAACGCCGTCGGCCCGTGGGCCGAAGCGCCCGACCGCGACCTGCTGCGCTTTGGCCTGCGCACGATGATGAAGACCCGGATTTTCGATGCGCGCATGGTGATCGCCCAGCGCCAGAAAAAAATGTCGTTCTACATGATCAGCCTCGGCGAAGAAGCGATCGGCACTGCCCACGCACTCGCGCTGCAGGACGGCGACATGAATTTCCCGACCTACCGCCAGCAAAGCCTGTTGATGGCGCGCGAAGTGCCGCTGGTCGACATGATCTGCCAGCTGCTGTCGAACGAGCGCGATCCCCTCAAGGGCCGCCAGTTGCCGGTGATGTATTCGGTGCGCAGCGCCGGTTTCTTCACGATCTCGGGCAACCTCGCGACGCAATACCCGCAAGCGGTCGGCTGGGCCATGGCCTCGGCCATCAAGGGCGACACCAAGATCGCGTCGGCCTGGATCGGCGACGGCGCCACCGCCGAATCCGACTTCTCCACCGCCCTCACCTTTGCCCACGTGTACCGCGCGCCGGTCATCCTCAACGTGGTCAACAACCAGTGGGCGATCTCGAGCTTCCAGGCGATTGCCGGCGGCGAGAGCGTGACCTTCGCTACACGTGGCGTCGGCAGCGGCATCGCGTCGCTGCGCGTCGATGGCAATGATTTTCTGGCCGTGCTGGCCGCCTCGCGCTGGGCCGCCGAACGCGCGCGCAGCAATCTGGGCCCGACGCTGATCGAATGGGTCACCTACCGCGCCGGCCCGCACTCGACGTCGGACGATCCGGCGCGCTACCGCCCGGCCGACGACTATGCCCGCTTCCCGCTGGGCGACCCGATCGCCCGTCTGCGCCAGTACCTGACCAACCTGGGCTGGTGGTCGGACGAAGAGCACGACGCGACGCACACGGCGCTCGAAGCCGAGATCCTGGCCGCGCAAAAAGAAGCGGAAAGTTTCGGCATCCTGGGCGACGAGCGCGCACCGAGCGCCGCAACGATGTTCGAGGACGTTTATAAAGACATGCCGGAGCACCTGCGCCGTCAGCGTCAACAGCTGGGGGTATGACCATGGCACGCGACGATTTACCAAAAGATGCGGCCACCGTGCCGATGACCATGATCCAGGCGCTGCGCTCGGCCATGGACGTGATGATGGAACGCGACGACAACGTCGTCGTCTACGGCCAGGACGTCGGCTACTTCGGCGGCGTGTTCCGGGTGACTGACGGCTTGCAGGCGAAATACGGCAAATCGCGCGCGTTCGACGCGCCGATTTCCGAAGGCGGCATCGTCGGCACCGCGGTCGGCATGGCCGCGTACGGCCTGCGCCCGGTGGTCGAGATCCAGTTCGCCGATTATTTCTATCCGGCGACCGACCAGATCGTGTCCGAAGCAGCGCGCCTGCGCTACCGCTCGGCCGGCGAATTCACGGCCTCGATGGTGATCCGCATGCCTTGCGGCGGCGGCATCTACGGCGGCCAGACCCACAGCCAGAGCCCGGAAGCGTTCTTTACCCATGTGTGCGGCCTGCGCACCGTGATGCCATCGAATCCGTACGACGCCAAGGGCCTGCTGATCGCGTCGATCGAGAACGACGATCCGGTGATCTTCCTGGAACCGAAGCGCCTGTACAACGGCCCGTTCGACGGGCACCACGACCGGCCTGTCGTACCATGGTCGGGCCATCCGAAAGGCGATGTGCCGACCGGCTACTACACAGTGGAACTGGACAAGGCGGCCATCGTCCGCCCGGGCAACGACGTCACCGTCATCGCCTACGGCACCATGGTCTGGGTCGCTGAAGCGGCGGCCCGTGAATCAGGCGTCGATGCCGAAGTGATCGACCTGCGCAGCATCTGGCCGCTCGACCTGGACACGCTCGTCAAGTCAGTGCAAAAGACCGGCCGCTGCGTGATCGTGCACGAGGCCACGCAGACCAGCGGCTTCGGCGCCGAACTGGCCGCGCTCATTCAGGAACATTGTTTCTACCAGCTGGAAGCGCCGATCGGGCGCGTCGCCGGCTGGGACACCCCGTATCCGCATGCGCAGGAATGGGCTTACTTTCCAGGGCCCGACCGTGTCGGCGCGGCCCTGAAACGCGTGATGGAGGGTTGATCATGGGAATTCATGTCATCAAGATGCCGGACCTGGGCGAAGGCATCGCCGAAGTGGAAGTGGTCGCCTGGCACGTGCAGCCGGGCGACACGGTGCGCGAAGACCAGGTGCTGGCCGACGTCATGACCGACAAGGCGACCGTGGAAATTCCGTCGCCCGTCGCCGGGACGATCACGAGCCTGGGCGGCGCCATCGGCCAGTCGCTGGCCGTGGGCGCCGAACTGATTCGCCTCGAAGTCGCCGGTGCCGGCAACGTCAGCGCCGAGAAGGCGCGCAAGGAGCCAGTCCAATCGGGCGCGGCGACGGCGCCGGCCGAAGAGGTGGCCGAACCGCAGCTCGAGGCCGTGGCGGCGCATGCGTCAGCCGCGCCAGCGCCGGCCGCTGCACCAGCCAAGCCGGCACCCGCTCCGGCAGCCAAACCAGCGCCAGCCAGGGCCACCTCGGGTGCGCCGCTGCGCGCCGACGGCGAAAAGCCGCTGGCCCCGCCGGCCGTGCGCCAGCGCGCCTGGGACCTGGGTGTCGAGCTGCAATTCGTGCCCGGCAGCGGGCCTGCGGGCCGGATCACGCACGCCGACCTGGACGCCCACGTGGCCGGGCGCCGCGGTGGCGCGGCCAATGGCGCGATGGACGAGCGCTACGCCGAGCAGCACGGCGAACACGCCACGCAGATCATCGGCCTGCGCCGCAAGATCGCCGAGAAGATGCAGGAAGCCAAGCGCAATATCCCGCACTTCACCTACGTCGAAGAAGTCGACGTGACCGAACTCGAAGCGCTGCGCCTGCAACTCAATGCGCGCTATGGCCAGGAGCGCGGCAAGCTCACGCTGCTGCCGCTGTTGATGCGCGCCGTGGTGCTGGCGCTGCGCAGCTATCCGATGATGAGCGCGCGCTACGACGACGAGGCCAACACGCTGACGACCTACGACGCGGCCCACATCGGCATCGCGGCGCAGACCGAATCGGGCCTGATGGTGCCGGTCGTGCGTCACGCCGAATCGCGCGATCCATGGTCGAGCGCCGCCGAGATCGCGCGCCTGGCCGAAGCGGCCCGCAGCGGCAAGGCCACGCGCGACGAACTGACCGGCTCGACGATCACGATCACGAGCCTGGGCGCGCTGGGCGGCATCGTCACGACGCCCGTCATCAACCGGCCCGAGGTCGCGATCGTCGGCGTGAACCGCATCGTCGACCGGCCCGTCATCCGTGACGGCGCGATGGTCGCGCGCAAGATGATGAACCTGTCCTCCTCGTTCGACCACCGCGTCATCGACGGCATGGTGGCCGCCCAGTTCGTGCAGTCGATCCGGGGCTACCTCGAATTTCCTGCCACCCTGTTCGTGGAGTAAGCGATGGAGACGATCAATACAACCCTCCTGATCATCGGTGGCGGTCCGGCCGGCTACGTGTCGGGCATCCGTGCCGGCCAGCTGGGCATCCCCACCGTGCTCGTCGAAGGCGCGCAGCCGGGCGGCACTTGCCTCAACATCGGCTGCATTCCGTCCAAGGCGCTGATCCATGCGGCCGACGAATACGCCAAGACCGTGCACTACGCGGCCCAAACCTCGCCGCTCGGGATCAGGGTCGACGCGCCCAGCATCGACCTTGAAAAAACGGTGGCCTGGAAGGACGGCATCGTCAAGCGCCTGACCGGCGGCGTGGGCGCCCTGCTGAAGAAACAGGGCGTGCGCGTGGTGCGCGGCTGGGCGCGCGTCCTCGACGGCAAGACCGTCGAGGTGCAGCCGCACGAAGGCAGCGGGCAAGAGCCGGTGCGCATCCGCTGCGAACATTTGCTGCTGGCCAGCGGCTCGCACGCCGTCGAACTGCCGTTCATGCCGTTCGGCGGACCGGTCATATCGTCGACCGAGGCGCTGTCACTGAGCGAGGTGCCGCGCCGCATGGTGGTGGTTGGCGCCGGGTATATCGGCCTGGAGCTGGGCACGGCGTTTCGCAAGCTGGGCAGCCAGGTCACCGTCGTCGAGGCGGCCGAGCGCATCCTGCCCGCCTACGATGCGGATCTCGTGAAGCCCGTTGCCAGTTCGCTCGAGCGCCTCGGCGTCGAGGTGCGCCTGGCCACCTCGGTGCTGGGGATGGAGGGCGAGCGCGTCAAGGTGCGCGACGCATCGGGCGTGGAAGCCTATCTCGAGGCTGACCGCGTGCTGGTGGCCGTGGGCCGCAAGCCGGCAACCACCGGCTGGGGCCTGGAACACCTGATGCTCGACATGAACGGGCGCGCCGTGAAAGTCGACGAGCAATGCCGCACGTCGATGCGCAATGTCTGGGCGATCGGTGACCTGACAGGCGAACCGATGCTGGCGCACCGCGCGATGGCGCAGGGCGAAATGGTGGCCGAGATCATCGCCGGCAAGCGGCGCTGGTTCCATCCGGCGGCCATTCCGGCCGTCTGCTACACCGATCCCGAGATCGTGGTGGCCGGCATGTCCCCAGGTGAGGCGGCAGCGGCCGGCATCGACGCCATCAGCGCAAGCTTCCCGTTCAGCGCCAACGGGCGGGCGATGACGATCGAGAGCACCGACGGGTTTGTCCGCGTCGTCGCGCGCAAGGACAATCACCTGATCCTGGGCTGGCAGGCGGTGGGCGTTGGCGTGGCCGAGCTGGCGGCAGGCTTCACGCAGTCGATCGAGCTGGGCGCGCAACTGGAGGACGTGGCGCGCACGATCCACGCCCACCCTACCCTCGGTGAAGCGGTGCAGGAAGCAGCGCTGCGCGCGCTGGGCCACGCACTGCATATCTGATGCAGGCGCCGTCCCGTTCAGGGACGGCGCTTCAGTCTTGCGCTCGTTGATTCCCGGTCACTGGTGACGCGCTGGTGGCCGGCGCGATGCGGCGCCGCTTGGACAGCGCTGTGCCGAGGCGCAGCGCTGCCGCGACGGCCTCGTCGATCGGCGGCTCATAGTTGCATGCGATCCAGCGCATCGCAATATGGATCACGCCACCAATCACGCCTGCCTGCAGCAATTCATCGTCCAGCAAATCCGGCGCCACGAGGCGCGTGACAGCCAGGCCAAATTCGCGCAGCGATTCGTCGAAGGTACGGTCGACCGCGGCACTCACTCCACGGATCTCGACGAGGAAGACACGTGCCGAACGCGGGTCGCGCTGTATCGAAGAGAAATAAGCGTAGAGCATGGCTCGCGAGCGCGCAATCCTGCCGCCGCGCGCGGATTCTCCGGCCAGCAGCACTCTTTCACGCACCAGATCGGTGATGAAATTGTAGCTGTCGATCAGGAGCATTTCGCTGTTCGTGAACGATTCGTAGAAATAGCGCTCGGTGAGACCCGCGGCGTCGCACACAGCCTTGACGGTCGCGTTGTGATAGCCCCGCTCGCCATACACGCTGATGGCGCCGGCAATGAGGCGGTTACGCCGGTCGGCGCGACGCTGCTCCGGCGTCTGTCCGCGATAGGAGCGAGTGTTTGATATCTCTTGAGTCATTGCAACATTCTGACACATTATCACTAATAATGATGACAATCTGCCATGTCAGTCATTGCAACAGGGTCAAGGGCGTGACACTTCCACGGGCACTGGATTTTGTCCTGCAGGCAGCAGGATTTTGCCGTGCCTGCTGTTCAATTTCTCTATGCAAACAGGGTAGTGGCACCAGTTTCGATCGTCTACACGGAATCGATCGAATCGAGGGCGCCGACAGTTGGCATCATGCTCTCGGAGATGGCCGAACACCGTTATCTGGCAGACAAGGTGACCAGATGCATTCTAGTCCACCCATGCCGCTTCGGCGAGGCTTTACAGAGATCAGACACGGAGGCGGCGGATGCTGTAACGCGATCCGCCGTCCCCGGCCCTGCAGCAGGTCATTGCTTATTTGGTGTCCGCACCTTTGCCAGCGCGGTCGCTGGTACCGGCAGCGGCGGCCTGGCTACCTTGCGTGCCATTCTCGTCGGTCTTGCCCTGGAAACCCTCATCGGTCTGCTCTTCGGTCGAGCCGCCGGCCAGCAGGTCGTCGGTGCGACCAAGCTGTTGCAATCCGCCGCCAGCCGTTTCGGCTTCGCTCTCGCTATTGGTTCCCGGCGCTGCCTGCTTGCTGCCGCTGCCGGCCACGTCACCGGTCGAGCCAGCGCCCATGGTGGCGACACTGGTCGTGCCAGTGGTGAGCTGGTCCCAGTTACGGCCCTTGACGTCCTGATCCTTGTTGTCGTTATCGATTGGCATGCGGTGCTCCTGATGTGTGATGAATATAGTCATCTTAGGCCGATCGAGCGCCGCCGCCATAGGCGTGTGCGCCCGTTTGCTGTAGGACTGGGAGCGCACTGCATGCATCTTCCAGACCGAATGGCAATCAGCACCACTACGGAGTTGCGGTTTTGCCGCAGCGCAACATTTATGCCATTTGCCGCGTTATACTGGCGACCAACCGCATGCCCGGCGCCGCCCGTGTGAGCGTCGTTTGCGCATTTCATCATCTGCAGCCTGGTCGCCGGCGCTGCACCACTGATTTTCAGGACCATCCCCATGAAGAACCTACCATTAGGCGCCCGCCTCGGGCTGGGCTTTGCCATTGTGCTGGCGCTCCTCGTCGCACTGAGCGCGACCGCCCTCACCCGCATGGACGAAGCAGGCAGCAAGACCCACCGCCTCGTCAACACCAGCATGAAGAACCAGCGCAATATTGCCGAATGGCGTCGCAATATCGAAGTCAACACCGCGATCAACGACACCGTCTACCACGCGCCGGACGCGTCGATCCTGGACGTCATCGAAGAGCGCCGCGCTGCCATCACCGCGCGTTCGAACGTCCTGCAGCAGGAGATTGACGCGGCACTTGCCAACCCGGGCGTGCGCGAGCAGTTCAAGACCGTCAAGGCAGAGCGCCAGGCGTATATCAGCGCGCGCGATGCGCTGTTTGCGGCCAAGCGCGCGGGCGACCAGACCCGGCTCGAGGAACTCTACCGTAACCGCCTGACCCCGCAGACGGATTCGTACCTGGCAACGGTGCGCAAGTTCGCCGACATGCAAAGCGCGGCCACCGGCGTCATTGCAACGACCATCCTCGATTCGTACGCCAGGACCAGGGTCCTCCTGTTCACGCTGGCCGGGGCTGCGCTGCTGCTGGGCATCGGCTGCGCCTGGTGGATCACCCGCTCGATCACGCTGCCGCTGCGCAGCGCCGTCGCCGTCGCGGAGCGCGTTGCCGCAGGCGACCTGACCAGCCGCATCGAGACGGGCCGGCGCGACGAAGTCGGCCAGTTGCTGGATGCACTGGGCCGCATGAACGGGAACCTGGCCGGCATTGTCGGCCAGGTGCGCGACGGCACCGCGACGATTGCCCATGTCTCGGGCGACATCGCGAGCGGCAACCAGGACCTGTCGGCCCGCACCGAGCAGCAAGCCGGCTCGCTCGAAGAAACGGCCGCCTCGATGGAAGAACTGACATCGACCGTGCGCCAGAATACCGAACACGCGCACCGCGCCAACAGCCTGGCCGCCACGGCCGCCAGCGTCGCCGGCGACGGCGGGCGCATGGTGGGCGACGTGATCGGCACGATGGGCCGCATCGACGCGTCGTCGCAGCGCATCGTCGACATCATCGGCGTGATCGACGGCATTGCGTTCCAGACAAATATCCTGGCGCTCAATGCCGCGGTCGAAGCGGCGCGCGCTGGCGAGCAGGGCCGCGGCTTCGCCGTGGTTGCCGGTGAAGTGCGTACACTGGCCCAGCGGTCGGCGGCCGCGGCCCGGGAAATCAAGGGGCTGATCGATGATTCGGTGGCCCAGGTACGCGAAGGCACGCGCCAGGTCGACCTGGCCGGCACGACCATGCAGCAGATCGTGCACAGCATCGGCCAGGTCACGGTGATCGTGAGCGAAATCGCCGCCGCCAGCGAAGAGCAAAGCGCCGGCATCGAGCAGGTCAACACCGCGCTGGTCGAGATGGACCGCGTCACGCAGCAAAACGCCGCCCTCGTCGAAGAAGCCGCCGCGGCGGCCGACGCGATGCGCGAGCAGGCCAGCCAGCTCGCGTCGGTCGTGGCCACGTTCCGCCTGGAACCAGCGCCGGCGCGCGGCGTGCGCCTGGCGCCGCCGGCGTCCCCTCTCGCCTTGGCAGCCTGAGCCGCTGCTAGAATGCCCGGCTGACGGGATCTCGGGAAGGAAAAGGCATGGGTATCGGTGTGTTGTGCGGCTTGCTGGCTGGCGCCATGTGGGGCATCGTGTTCATCGCGCCGGCCTATCTGGCCGCGTTCACGCCGCTGCAACTGACCGTCGGGCGCTATCTGGCCTACGGCGCCATTGCCCTCGTCCTCCTGGGCCCGCGTCTGCGCGCCCTCCTCGCCGGCCTGTCGCGGGCCGACCTGTACGCGCTGGCCCGCCATGCGCTGGCCGGCAACCTCGTGTATTACGTGCTGCTGGCGTATGGCGTGCAGTATGCGGGGGTCGGGCCGACCTCGCTGATCGTCGGCATGGTGCCGCTGGTGGTCACGCTGCTCGGTCGCCATGACCACGGCGCCGTGCCGCTGCGGCGCATGCTGGCCCCGCTGCTGCTGGTCGCGGTCGGCATCGCCTGCATCAACATCGACACCTTCATGCATGCACCGGTGGATGCCTCCGGCATCGCCATCGCCGGCGGCGTGCTGTGCGCCACCGGCGCCTTGCTGTGCTGGAGCTGGTACGCGCTCGACAATGCGCGCTACCTGAAGAACAACCCGCGCTTTGGCAGCGGAGAATGGTCGGCGCTGTACGGTCTCGCTACCGGCGTGCTGTCCCTGCTGCTGGCACCGTTGGCGTTCTGGGACATCAGCGGACCAGTGGCGGGCACTCGCGACTGGGCCGTGTTCTGGGCCTGCAACGCGCTGCTGGCGCTGGGGGCGTCGGTGATTGGCAACCATTTCTGGAACGTGGCCAGCCGCCGCGTGCCCGTCACGCTGACGGGCCAGCTGATCCTGTTCGAAACATTGTTCGCGCTGCTGTATGGCTGCCTCTATCGCGGCGCCGCGCCACGACCGCTCGAACTGGCGGCAATCGCGCTGTTGATCGCCGGCGTGGCCTGGTCGGTCAGACTGCACGGCGCCGTCGGGAATGACAAAATCATCAGTCCTGGTGCCGAGCTTCATTGACAGATTGTTCAGTCAACGCGCTGACCGTTGCGTACAGGTGTCATTTTTGTTCAATTAACTTCCCGGGACTATTTCGCCTCGGGATGTACTGCTAGACTCTCGGGCGTGGAATTGCCCAGCGCAATTTAACTTGCCACAAAGAATAACATTGGACTTGCCTTGCCCAGGACGGGCACGCTTTGTCCCACCGGGAGTCTTCGTAATGACAGCAACACCAGTCCGCCCAGCGCATACGCTGCTGGCTGCGGCCGTATCCAGTATCGTCTGCAGTATCGCCACGGCGCAAACCGTGCCTGTCCAAGATGGCGGAACAGACAGCGGCCTGGCCATGCCGGAAGTCGTCGTCACTGCCCAGCGCACCGAATCGCTGGCGTCGCGTACGCCGCTTGCGATCAGCGTCCTGTCCGGCGAACAGCTGCGCGACCTCGGCGCCGACAGCCCCGGCACCATCGGCCCGCGCCTGCCGAACGTGTATATCGACCAGGCCTTCTCGGGCCTGCGCCTGACGATCCGCGGCATCAGCAACAGCGACACCACCGACAAGGGCGACCCGTCGGCCGCCTTCATGCTCGACGGCGTGTATATCGCACGGCCTGCCGGCCAGAGCGGCAACTTTCTGGATATCGACCGCGTCGAGGTACTGCGCGGCCCGCAGGGCACGCTGTATGGCCGCAACACGACCGCCGGCCTGGTCAACGTGATCTCGAACCTGCCCACCGACCGCTTCGAAGGCGCCATCGGCTTCGAGGCGGGCACCTACGACCGGCGCAAGGTCGACGGCGTCATCAATGTGCCGGTCAACGACATGCTGGCGCTGCGCGCCGCCGTGAGCAAGCTGACGCATGACCCCTACCTGAACAACGGCCAGGGCACGCCCCTGCGCCCTGGGATGGACCAGGACGACCGCGACGCGCGCCTGAGCGCGAAGCTCGCACTGGGCCGCGACGCCACGCTGGTGCTGCGCTACGATCATGGCCAGGCCAAAGGCAATAACGACCGCTTCGTGCCGGACACGAACTTTTACACCGGCGTTGCCAGCGGCGCGCCCGTGTACCGCGACAGCACGACGGACGAACGCCTGACCAACAGCTTCCGCCCGCCGAACATGACGCCCGTGCAGGGCTGGCAAGACCGCGTGGCGCAGGGCTGGTCCGCCGACCTGCGCTGGGATCTGGGGCCCGCCACCCTGTATTACCTGGGCGCGCGGCGCAAGCTGGACCAGGAGCTGCGCCAGAATTACTATTACCGCGTGGCCCCGCGACTCGCACTTGGCGTGATCAACAACTACGACAGCCACAACGAGCAGGATTCGCACGAGCTGCGCCTGGCCACCAATGGCGCCAGCCCGCTCAGCGCCCAGGGCGGCTTGTACTATTTCAGCGAAACGTCCGACACGTCGTATGCGTTCCAGGGCCTGCAAGCGGTCGGCCTGCCGCCGTACTACGCGTTTCCGCTCGTGACCGAAGCGCAGAGTCGCGCCGTGTTCGGCCAGCTGACCTGGCGCGTGGTCGACGGCCTGCGCCTGACCGCCGGCGCGCGCCGCACCGAGGACGACAAGGACCGCGTCGGCTCCACCGATTTCCGGCAAGGGCCCGTGTTCAACGCTGCCACCGACCGGCGCCTGCTCAACGCAGCCGAACTGAACACCGCGCGCACGACCTGGCGCCTGGGCCTCGACTACGACCTGCTGCCCACGACGCTGCTGTATGGCAGCCTGGCCACCGGCTACAAGGCGGGCGGCTTCAACGACGGCTGCATCGCCGGCAGCACTGCGCTGGGCATCGCCTGCCCGGAGGCCGTGGCCGTCTCGGAAAGCGCGCTGTACTACCAGCCGGAAGAACTGCGCGCGTATGAAGCCGGCGTCAAGTCGCGCCTGTGGGGTGGCCGCGTCACCGTCAACGCTGCCGCCTTCGTGTACGACTACACGAATCTGCAATTGAGCGGCACCGCCATCGTCTCGGGCGCCCCGCGCATCCTGACAGGCAACGCCGGCGTCGCCCGCTCGCGCGGCCTGGAGCTCGACGGCGATATCCGCGTCGGCAGCAACGGGCGCCTCAGCTACGGCGCGACCGCACTCGACGCGCATTACGTGACGTACAACCCGACCCCCACCGCATCATGGGCGGGCCGCAAGCTCGATCGCGCGCCCAGCCATGTCTATACGCTCGGCTACGAACACCGCTTCGGCGTGTTCGGCGGGCAGCTGCATGCGGGCGTGTTCTCGCGCCGCAGTGCCGAGTATGTGATCACGATCCCGAGCCAGCTGCTCGAATACCGGATCCCGGCGCACACGACCACCGACGCCACGCTGCGCTACGCCCCGGCCGGCGGCGCCTGGAGTCTGCTGGCGCGCGTACGCAACCTGGAAAATTCGGTGCGCCCGTCGCTGATCGACAGCTTCGGCATGACCACGCCGACGGCGCCGCGCACGGCCGACGTGCGCCTCGATCTGCGCTTCTGATCTGCGCTTCCGACCTGCAGAACCAACTCACCATACGCCAGAAGGAACGTCGATGGACCGCATTGCACCCGAGTTGCTTTCCCCAACCCTGCGCGCCGACCCGCCCGCCGATGACACTGTCGCGCGGATGCTGGCCGGCGCCAGCGGGCCGGCCGAGCTGTCGGCGCGCATCGCGCAGATCAACACTGAACTGGCGCGCTGGCAGACCAATGGCGCGCTGGCGTCCTGGCGACCCGGGCCCGGTCTCGATCCGCGCGCGGCCGACGCCCTGATCGACTACCTGGCCGCCTGCCAGCACTTGCCGGCGTGGACCGACCGCGCGGCCATCGCGCGCGCCGAGACGCTGTTCATGGACATGAGCATGCTCTCGTGCACGCTGCTGTTCTGCGCCAGCCTGCCCGAATGCTATGTGCTGCCCGACCTGTCGGCCGTGCTGCACGCGGCCGGCCAGCTCGAGGCGCATACCGATTATCGCGTGCGTTCCACGGCCGCCATGATCTTCCCCGTCATGCTGGCCGGCGGCCTGACCACGCCCGAAGGAGGCGGCGTGGCCCAGGCGCTCAAGGTGCGCCTGATTCACGCCACCATTCGTTACCTGATCCTGCGCGGCGCCCCGCGTGATGCGGTAGACGCCCCACCGGTGCCGCCAATGGCGCCGGCCGGCGGCGGCATCTATCACACGCTGTACGCACACGGCTGGGACACCACCGTCAACGGCTTGCCGTGCAACCAGGAAGAACTGGCCTATACCCTGCTCACGTTCAGCTACGTGTTCGTGCGGGGCCTGCGCACACTGCGCCTTGCGCTGCCCGCGCAGGATGAGGAAGCCTACCTGCACACCTGGAACGTGCTGGGCCACGTGCTGGGCATCGAACAGGGCCTGATGGCGAGCTCGATGGCACAGGCGCAGCGCGACTTCGAGGCCATCCAGGCGCGCGCCCGGCGAGTGGTGCGCAGCCCCGATCCGCGCCCGCTGCTGGCGGCGGACCTGATGAAGGCGATGGAAAACGAGGTTCCGATCCGCCTGTTGAAACCGGTGCCGACGCTGCTCACGCGCCTGCTGTGCAAGGGCGATGCCACGCGCGACCTGGGCCTGGATACCCGCGTGCCGCTACTGGCGCGGGCCGTGTTTGCGCTCGGGCTGGCAGGGGTGCGCTGTATCGACGCCGTGGCGCGCGTGGTCGTGCCCGGTTTTTCGCTCAGCCGCATGCTCACGCGCGCGCTGGGCCAGCGTTTGGTGACGCATTTCCTGCTCGATCAGACGCGGCCGCTGCGCCTGCCCGACGCGCTGCTGGGTGACGTGCATGCCGCCGCCACCGCCTGGCGCACGGACCCGAGGGCATCGCGCTGGATGCGCCGCCTGGAAGCGCGCCTGGCCGGACGGGCTGCGCGGCCTGATCAACCCTTGTAACCCTTGAAGCCCGGAAGCCGACATCATCGGCGCCAACCCGGGCGTGCCATAATTTTACATTCAAGAATCACAATGTTGTTGCTCACAGGGACGACCTGCTAGACTGTCAATACCGCAACATCCCGTCAACACCCGGGCGCCGACGTCATTTCGACCAAAACAGTTCGCGCCTCGCACCGATGAATCCGAAGATGATGCTCACGCCAACCGTCCTGTCCCGTCTTGCTGCAGCGTTCGGCGGCGCCGCACTGCTGGCGCTGCTGCTACGCGGCTGGAGCGCCGGAACCCAGTTGCTGGTGGCCAGTTCGGTGCTGATGTTCCTCGCGTGCCTGGCCAGCGCTGCGCGCGTGCTCGGCCTGCGCCCGGCCATCTCCCTCGTGCTGATCGCGCTGCCGATCGGCTGGTTTGCCGAAGAAATGGGCGCGAACTACGGCTGGTTCTTCGGCAGTTACGACTACACGCCGGTCCTCGGCCCGCAACTGGGCAGCGTGCCCGTCGTCATTCCCCTCATGTGGTTCGCGCTGTCGTACATCGGCTATGTGATGGCCAACCTGATCGTCTGGCAAGTGCCGGCCGATGGCGCGACCTCGATCCGCCGCAGCATCGTCATGGCCCTGCTTGCCGCGCTGATCGTGACCGCCTACGACCTGGGCGTGGATCCGTACATGGTCTACAAGCTCAAGGCCTGGATCATGGTGAAGCACGATGGCTGGTGGTTCGGCGAAACGCTGCAGGGCTTCGCCGGCTGGATGCTGGTGGCCTGCAGCATCGTCTTCGTGTTCCGCCTGTTGTTGCGTCGGTTGTCGCGCCGGACCGGCACCCATCCGGCGCCGTCCACGCGCACCCGCGATGTTCTGGTCCCACTCGGCCTGTACGGCGCCTTGATGCTGTTCGAAGTCACCCAGGGCGTACCCGTCGAAACCCGCACCATCGCCCTGTTCGTGATGGGCATGCCGCTGTTGTGCGCCCTGTGCGGGTTGTATCGCTGGCAGCTCATACCTGCCGTTCCATCCAGAACTGCAGTCAGGAACGCCGCATGACATCCTGGATATGGCGCGCCATGCGCGCGCGGCTGGCCTTCCTTGCCTGCCTGGTGACGCTGCTGGTGCCGGGCATGATGGCCGCAACACCGGCCGTGGCCCAGACCTTGCAGTTGACGCGCGAGGCCGACGTCGTCGATGCCTGGCCGGCCGTGACGACGCTGGCCGATCCCGCCAACGCGCTCGACGCCCCTGCCGCACTGGCCGCCGGGGCGCGCTTTGCCCGACCGGCGACTGCCGACGCCAGCCTCGGCATGCAGCCGGGGACGACCTGGGTCCGGATCCCCGTTGCAGTGGCGCGCGACGCCACCAATGGCTGGGTGATGCAGATCGATTTCGCACTGCTCGACGAGGTCGACGTCTGGGTGAGCTTCCCCGATGGCTTGCGCAAGATCGCCAGCGTCGGGCGCATGCAGCAGCAGTCGGGGGATGCGCTCAAGGGCCGCGTGCCCGGCGCGGTGCTGCGCCTGACGCCGGGCACGGCCTACACCGTGCTGCTGCGCGTGAAAACGGTCGGCCCCAAGATCCTCCCGATCAGCTTCCGGCAGCCCGACGCCGTCCTGCCGGCCGAACTGAGCGAACAGCTGATGCAGGGCATCCTGCTGGGCCTGCGCCTGACACTGATCCTGTACGCGCTGGGCCAGTGGTATGCGCTGCGCGAGCCGCTGTTCGGCAAGTACGCGCTGCAGGCCACCGGCGTCACGCTGTATTCGGCCGCCTGGTTCGGCACCGCCGGGCAGTATCTGTACCCGGGCAACGCCTGGCTGCTCGAACACGGGGCCGGCCTGGCCTCGATCATGGCCTCGTGCGGCGCTTACCTGTTCGTCGAGCAGTCGCTTGCGCGGCCCGGCCAGGACCGCATCTTCAGCCGCATGATGAAGACGCTGGCCGCGCTGTGCCTGGTCACCGCAATCGGCTTCGCCGCCGGCATCATCAACCACAGATACCTGGTCCTGATCGTCGGCACGCTGGGAATCATGCCCATGCTGCTCGGTCTGCCCGGTGCCTACCGGCGCGCGCGGGCCGGCGACGCGGTCGGCATTTACTTCCTGGTCGGCTGGGCGGTGGCATTCGCGGCCGCGTTTACCACGGCGCAGCTGATCAACGGCAAGCTCCCGGCGAACTTCTGGACCATGCATGCGCTGGTCTTCGGCAGCACCTTCGACATGCTGGTGTTCATGCGCATCCTGGCCCTGCGCACCGAGGCGATGCAGCAGGCAATGCTGCGCGCCGAAGCCAGCACCCGCATGAAGTCGGAATTCCTGGCCAATATGAGCCATGAAATCCGCACGCCGATGAACGCCATCATCGGCATGAGCCGCCTGGCCCTGATGAGCGAGCCGGCGCCGCTGCTGCGCAATTACCTGAGCAAGATCCTGGGCGCGAGCGAGCACCTGATGGGGATCATCAACGACATCCTCGACTTTTCCCGCATCGAAGCAGGCAAGCTGCAAGTGGAAGCGGTGCCGTTCGACCTCGACGAGATGCTCGATCATCTGGCGAGCCTCACCGGCGTGAAGACCGACGCCAAGGGCATCGAACTGATCTTCCGGGTCGGCCCCGGCGTGCCGCAACGACTGATCGGCGATCCGCTGCGCCTCGGCCAGATCCTGATCAACCTCACCGGCAATGCCGTCAAGTTCACCGAGCGCGGTGAAATCGTGGTGGCCGTCGAGGCGCAGCAGGTCGACGACAGCAGGGTCGTGCTGGCCTTTACGGTCAGCGATACCGGTATCGGCATGACGCCCGACGAGCTGGCGCGCCTGTTCGTCTCGTTCAGCCAGGCTGACAGCTCGACCACGCGCAAGTACGGCGGTACGGGGCTTGGCCTGTCGATCTCGCGCCAGCTCGTCGAATTGATGGGTGGCGAGATTGCGGCGCGCAGCACGCCGAACGTCGGCAGCAGCTTTACCTTCACCGTGCAGCTGGGGGTCGCCGAAGGGCATGCCGCTGCCAGCGCGGTGCGCAAGGCGCTCTTGCTGGACGTGCGCGCGCTGGTCGTCGACGACAGCGCCACCGCGCGCGGGGCGCTGGCCGAGATGCTCGCCGGCCTGGGCGTGCACGCCGACACGGCCGCTTCGGGCGACGAGTGCCTGGCACTTCTGGAGCGCGCCGCACGCGACGGGGCGCCGTACCAGATCGTGTTGATGGATTACCTGATGCCGGGCCTGGACGGCATCCAGACCATTCACCGGATCCACCGGCATGCCCACGAACAGGGCAAACTGACGCCGCCACCGGCGATCCTGATGATCTCGGCCTGCACGCGCGAGACCGTGATGCAGGAACAAGGCCAGGGCGACCTGCCGATCGATGCATTCCTGCACAAGCCGGTCGGCCCGGCGCTGCTGTACCACAGCCTGCTGCAGGTACTGCACCCGCAACTGGGCGCGGTGGAACCGGTCGACAACGGCCTGCCGGCGCTGGCCGACCTGCCGCGCCTGGATGGCGCGCGCATCCTGCTGGCCGAGGACAACGACAACAACCGCGAAGTCGCCCTCGACTTCATGGCCGCCGCGCGCATGCAGGTCGATGTCGCCTTCAACGGCGTCGACGCGGTGCGCATGGCGCAGACGGGCGACTATGACCTGATCCTGATGGACATCCAGATGCCCGGGATGGACGGCCTGACGGCCACGCGCGAAATCCGGCTCGACCCGCGCCTGCGTGCATTGCCGATCGTGGCCATGACGGCGCATGCGCTGCCCAGCGACCGCGCCCAGAGCCGCCAGGCCGGCATGAACGACCATGTCGTCAAGCCGATCGACCCCGACCTGCTGTTTTGCACGCTGCTCAAATGGATCGATCCGGTGCGCCTGAAAGGCCGTCCGGTGCCGCAGGCCATCCGGCCTGCCACGTCGGCCCCGTCCACCATGCTGCACGTGCCCGTCCGGCCGCTGCCGGCGGTGCCGGGCATCGACTGGCGCATGGCGCTGGAGAATGTGGATGGCCAGCGCAGCCGCCTGGAAAAGCGTGCCGGCAGTTTCATCCGCGAATACGCCAGCGCCCCGCGCATCCTGCGCGAAGCGCTGCAGGCCGGCGACCATCCGCGCCTGCAGGCGCTGGCACACAACCTGAAGTCGAGCGCCGCCTACGTGGGTGCGTTTGAACTCAGCAGCACGGCAGCACGCCTCGAGCAGGACCTGCGCGCCGGCCAGTTCGACCGTGTCGGCGTGCAGGTCCCGGCGCTCGTGAATGCGGCCGACACCGTGCTGTCCGGCCTGGCGCAGATGGCAGCGCTGGCATTGCCGCAAGCGGGCGACCCGGAAGCGCTGTCGCTGGTGATCGCGCGCCTGGACGGCTACCTGCGCACCGACGACGCGCGCGCCGAAGACGCTCTGGTGCAGCTCGAGTCGCTGCTGGGTGCGGGGACGTACGCCGATCCCGTCGAACAGGCACTGGGCGCCGTGCGGCGCGCGGTGGCCGAGATCGAATATGCGGCGGCACTCGGGCCACTGGCGGCCCTGGGCGCGCAACTCGATCCGAGCCTGGAGGGGAGCCGATGAATATCGATCAGTCACAGAAAGTGCTGGTCGCCGACGACGACGCGATCAATCGCGAAGTGCTGGGCGAACTGCTCAAGCCCGACTACACGGTGGTGCTGGCCCGTAACGGCGCGCAGACGCTGGAACGCGCCGGGCGCCACCTGCCCGACCTCATTTTGCTCGACGTGATGATGCCGGACATGGACGGCTACGAAGTGCTGCGCCGGCTACGCGGCGATCCGCAGACGGCGCACATCGCCATCATCTTCATCTCCGGCCTGGACCGGCCCGAAGACGAAGCCAATGGTCTCAAGATGGGCGCGTCGGACTACATCGTCAAGCCGTTCAACCAGACGGTCGTGATGGCGCGCGTGGCGCTGCACCTGCAGGTCGTGCGCCAGCGCAGGATGCTCGAGCGCCTCGCGAATATCGACGGCCTGACCGAACTGGCCAACCGGCGCCGCTTCGACGAAGTCTATGAGCGCGAGTGGCAGCGCGCCTGCCAGAGCGGGAAGCCGCTGTCGCTGGCCCTGCTCGACATCGACGCCTTCAAGCAGTTCAATGACCGCTACGGGCACCCGGCGGGCGACCGCGCGCTGCGTTCGGTGGCCCGCACCACCGGCGCGGCCATGCACCGGCCGGGCGACCTGGCGGCGCGCTATGGCGGCGAAGAATTGCTGCTCCTGATGCCCGAGACCGATGCCCAGTCCGCCCATGCGGTGGCCGAAGCGCTGCGGGCGGCGATTGCCAGCCTGGCGATTCCGCACGAAGCGTCGAGCGTTGCACCGGTGCTGACCGTCAGCATCGGCGGCGCCACGTTCGACCCGGCCGGCAGCGAACAACCGTTCGAGTTGTTCGAAGCGGCCGATGCCCAGCTCTATCGCGCCAAGCAGGCCGGGCGCGATCAGGTGTGGTGGCGCGCGCTCGCGCTGGTGGCGGCCTCGGCCTCGGCCTAGCTGGCTGGCTGCTGCGCCGGCGCGTCGACGGTGGACAGCGCGAGATCGACGCCCACCGTCGTACCGCGCGCCGTGCTCACAATCGTGAGCGCACCACCGGCCAGGCGCGCACGTTCGCGCATCCCCGGCAAGCCCCAGTGCCCCTGGCGCCCCCCGCGCCAGGATGTCGGGCGGGATCCCCTGCCCGTCGTCGCTCACGGCCAGGCGCAGATTGCCGCCCTGGCACGCGAGTTCAAGCACCACCTGGCGCGCGCCGGCATGGCGAAACGCGTTGGACAAGGCTTCGCGGCCAATGGTAAACAGTTCTTCCTCGACCTCCGGCGCCAGCACGGGCAGCGCGCCGCTGCTGCGCACGACGAAGCGCACGCCGGCCGGCGCCGCAAACTGCTTGCCCGCCTCGGCCAGCGACTGCGCCAGCATCCCGTCGCGCACCGCCGGCCGCCGCAATTGCGTGAGCCGCTCGCGGCCTTCGTCGATCACGTTTTCGGCCCGCACCAGGACATCCTCGACATCGGCGCGCAAGCTGCCCTCGCCCGGCAGCTTGCCCATTAAAACATGCATGCGCAGCACCAGCGCCTGCACGCTTTGCAGGAACGTGTCGTGCAGCGTGCGGGCGATGCGTTCACGCTCGAGCATGCGCACCTTGACGTCGTGGTGCAGGCGCCGCGCGACCAGCCGCAGGCGCCAGCGGTGCAGCGCCCAGCCAATCGCCAGCAGCACGAACCCGCAGGCCAGCTGGAACGGGAGCGTCTGCGTGAAGGCGGCCTCGATGCGCAGCGCCGCGCGTGCCGGCGCGGGACTCCAGACGCCGTCCTCGTTGGCGGCGAGGACTTCGAAGGTATAGGCGCCCGGCGCCAGGTTCGTGTACACGGCCTGGCGCACGTTGCCGGCGTCGCGCCAGTCGCGGTCTTGCCCCAGCAGGCGATAGCGAAAGCGCACGCGCTCGGGCATCGACAGCGCCGTGGCGGTGAAGTCGATTTCCAGCCGCGGCGTGCGGGCCGGCAGCACCACTGGCGCGTTGGCAGGATAGCTGCGCTCGTCCGTGCGGATGGCGCCCACCAGCACGGTCGGCGGGCGCGGGTTACGCGGAATGGCGGCCGGGTCGATGTGGCCGACGCTGTTCGAGGTGGCATACCACAGGCGGCCATCGGTCGCCTCGACCAGCGATGGCAGCGGCCGGATCTGCGCCGGCATCCCCAGGTGACCGTCGAGATGGTCGAACCGTTCGGCAGGGACGTCCGGGCGCAGCCGGGCAGTTGCATCGGCCAGCGCCCGCGCGTCGATGCGCGCCAGCCCGCCCGTGTCGTGCAGCCACAGTTCGCCGCCGGCACGTTCCACGATGCCCGAGACGCCGTAGAAGGCGCCGCGCCCCGTCTCGGCCAGCGGGACGAAGCGGCGGCCATCGAACCAGGCCAGGCCACGGTCCCCGCCGACCCAGATCCGGTCGCGCCCCTGGACGATGGCCAGCGTATTGCCGACGGCCAGGCCATCCTTGTCGGTGAAGCGGCGTACCTGCCCCGCGTCCAGCACGGCGATCCCGTTATCGACGTAACCGAACCAGATGCGCCCGGCGCGATCAGTGGTGAGGGTGATCGCGGTCGGCATGCGCAGGTCGGCATGGCCGCCACCGGCGCGCCAGACGCCATCCTGCAGCACATGCACACCCTTGCCCACCACCGACAGCCAGAGCGCACCATCCGGCCCCACGGTGATCGCCTGGACGATCTGCGCCGCGAGGTCGGGCGGCAGCGGCGTCTGCGTCGTAACACCCCGTGCGACGCGCCACAAGCCGCCATCGGCGGCAAACCAGAGCGTGCCATCGGCCTGGCGGTGCGTCGCGCTCGCGCGGTAAATCGGCACGTTGCGGCGCCCGCCCTGCCGGTCCACGACGAAGGTGGGCACCGGGAACGCGTTCTCGTGGTGGCGGTTGATGACCCATACGGCGCCGTCGTCACCCGCGATCACACCGGGCAGCCCGGTCTGGCCTTTCGGCAGCGTGATCGTCGCCAGGCGCGGCTCACGTACGCGGTCAATGCCGTTTTCGGTGGCGAACCACAGATTGCCTTCGCGATCGGTCAGTGAGCTGGTCATCGATTTGCCCGAAAACCCGTTGGCTGGCATGAATTGCTGCACGGGCTTGCGCCGGTCGTCGAGCAGCTGTAACGCATCGCCCGCATTCACCCACAGCCGGTGGTGGCGATCAATGGCATACGTCAGCATCGGCAAGCCGCCGTTGTGCAGCGTGAACCGGGTCACACTGCCGGTATCCGGGTCGAACAACTGCAGGCCGCGAGCGCGGCTGTTGATCAATACCTGCCGCCCGGTCAGGAGGTCGCCCCCATCGACACCCGCCTGGTCGAGCACGCGCCTGAATGTGTAGGCGCGGCGCGGCGTGCTTTGTCCGCTTTGTTCACTGCGCTTGCTTCGGTAGACGCCATCGGCGCCATATACCAGCATGCTGCCGTCGGACAGGACGGTGTGGAACCGTTGCGGGCCCTCGGGCAAGCCCTCGGCCGCCGTGACCAGACGCCAGCGTTCGCCGTCGAATGCAAACAGGCCGCGGCTGCCGGTGGCCCAGAAGCTGCCGTCGGGCAGATGGATGAAATGGTACAGCGCACCCTGCGGCCCGTCCTTGCCCGTGTAGTGCTGCACGGCGCCGGGCGTGAAGCGGCTGATGCCGCCGAACTGGTAGCCGACCCAGATTGTGTCGCCGACCGCCTTGACAGCAGTGATGGCCGGCGAATGGAGGGGGTAACCGTATACGGCGCGGTTGCGCACGAAGCGCGCGCCGTCGAAGCTGTACAGGCCATCGGTGGCGGCGAACCACAGCAGGCCATTGCCATCCTGGGTCATCGAAAACACGTTTGCTGGCGCGCCATCCTTGCGGGTCCAGCCGGTGTGCTGCAGATCGGTGCGCCACGGGGTGCCAGCGGTTTCCAACCGGGACTGGGACGTTGATGGGGACTGAAATGCATGGCTGACGGGGGCGTGCGCCAACGACGTGGCGGCCAGCGTCCATGCAACGATACGTAGGCAAAGCGGGGCCATGCGGGCTTTTCGTCGATGTGCGTTCTTGTTATTGGTCGTACCGCACAATCATAGCTGGCATGGCATAAAAAGCAAGGCGCAGTCAGCGTTATCTGCTGATGACTCTGATTGCAATGTGAAACAAGTGCTCTGGCGAACTGACCCTGCGCCAAAGCACGTGCCGCCGCTCGGATTGCGGCAGCACTGGATGTTTCAGGTCTTGCTGCGCGACTTGAAGGTCACCACGCGGTACAGATACCAGCCCAGCAGACCGATCAGCACTGCCTTCGACACCGGGTCGACATACTCGGCCACGCGCTCGTACTGGCTCTCGAGAGCATAGCCGGCGCCGGTCAGGATGCCGGTCCAGATCAGCGAGCCGATCGTCGAGAACAGCAGGAACTGGCCCATCGACATCTTGGCGAGGCCAGCCGGCACCGAAATCAGCGTGCGGATCGCCGGAATCAGGCGCCCCAGCAGTACCACCTTCTTGCCGTGCTTTTCAAAGGCCGCCATCGCGTGCTCGATGTCGCCGTGGGTGACGGTCATCCAGCGCGCGTGCTTGTCGGCGAACGCTTCGAGCCGCTCCTTGCCGTAAACCTTGCCGGCGTAATACCAGGGCAAGGCGCCGGCCACCGAACCGGCGGTGCCGGCCAGCAGCACGCCGATCACGTTCAGCTCACCGCGCGCAGCGACGAATCCGGCAAACGGCATGATCAGCTCGGACGGAATCGGCGGAAAGATGTTTTCCAGCGCCATCAGGGCAAAGACGCCCAGATAGCCGCTCTTTTGCATGAACTCGGTGATGAACTCGAACACGGGACGTACTCCATATCATTGGGCAGCCTCTACGATACCAAGATTCAAAAAAGACATCTGTTCTGCTGCGCGCGCCAGACGTGGGGTGACAGGCCGATGACATCGTGAAAGCTGCGGGTGAAGTGCGACTGGTCGCAAAAGCCGTGCGCATGCGCGATCGTCGTCAGCGGCGTGCTGGACGCGACCATGGCGTCGCAGGCGGCGGCCAGCCGGCGCCGCAGCACATACACGCGAGGCGGCACGCCGACACTGTGCTTGAACGCGCGCGTGAAGTGGCTCACGCTCAGGCCCAGGGTCGCGGCCAGGCGTTCGGTGCGCAGCGTGGCCGCGAGGTTGGCGTCGATGTAGTCGGTGACGCGCTGGATCTGCCAGTGTGGCAGGCCGCCATGCTGGCGCGGCGACGGCGAAGACAGCTGCATGGGAACCCTCCGGAAAGTTCGGTAACGATCCGGATGGTGCAATGGCGTGGCCAACGGCGACAGACCACGATGGGGCGCCCCTGCCCCCCACGAAAGTGGGGGGTGTGGCAGAAACGTGCCGCGCCTAGATCTCGAGAAACCCGCGCTCGATGCCGATCGTCACCGCATGCGTGCGGTTGTTCGCGCCCAGCTTGTCCATGATGCTGCGCAGGTGGCCCTTGACCGTGTCTTCGGACAGCGTGAGCAGGCGTCCGATATCCTTGTTGCCATTGCCGCGCGCGGTCAGCTCGAGCACCTGCAGCTCGCGCACGGTGAGCGTTTCGTGGCCCAGGTGGCGCGCCAGCTCGCCGGCGATCTCGGCCGGAATATACCGGTGGCCGCCGGCCAGCACGCGGATGGCATCGGTGAGCTCCTTGCGCAGCGCGCTCTTGAGCAGATAGCCCTGCGCCCCGCTCTTGATTGCCTGCATGGCGCGCGCATCGCCGCGGAACGTGGTCAGGATCGCCAGGCACGCCTGCGGAAATTCGGCGCGGATCGCGACAATCGCCTCCATGCCGTTCAGGTTCGGCATCTGCATGTCGATCAGCGTCACATCGGGGCGCAGCGTGCGGTACAGCGCCACGGCTTCATTGCCATCGACCGCCTCGCCCACCACCTGCATGTCGGCCTGGCTCTGGATGACGGCGGCGATCCCCTCGCGCATGAGCGGATGGTCGTCGGCGATCAGGATCGTGATCGGGGCGGTTCGTTGGTGCACGGCGGTCCTCTTCTGTTTGTGGTCACCCGGATGATGCCGTCACCCTGCGGGGGCGTCCAGTCATGACGCGTGCGGCGCGCGCCGGTCCGGCGCCAGCCACATCGCCGCCAGCCCGACATGCAGCACGGCGGCGAGCGGCGCAGACCAGGGCGAGACCGCGATGGCCAGCGCGTACAGGCCCACCGACACCTGATTTTTGCGCGTGTGCCAGGCTGGCGGATGGGCCGCGCCATCGCTCGCACCGAGCCGCCACGACAGCAGCAGGAACGACAAAGAGCACAGCAGCAGCACGACACCGTACAGCGCGACCGGCGCCGGCGCCATCGGATGTTCGCCGGCCCAGGCCGTGACGAACGGAATCAGCGACATCCAGAACAGCAGGTGCAGATTGGCCCACAGCACGGCCCAGTCCACGCGCCCGACCCGTTCCAGCAGCGCGTGGTGGTTCACCCAATAGATCCCCACGTACAGAAAACTGAGCGCGTAGCGCAACCAGCCCGGGACGACGCCGGCGACGTCGGCCAGCGTCGTGCCATGCGGCGGCTTGAGCTCCAGCACCATGATCGTGATGATCACGGCGATGACGCCGTCGCTGAACGCTTCGAGCCGGGCTTTGTTCATGTCACTGCCTCGAGCGACGGCACGCACAGGTGCAGTACCAGGATCGCCAGCGGTACGCTCAGCGCGACGAAACCGAGCGCCAGATACAGCCAGGCGCCGCCGGCACAACCGGCGGCAAACCCGCACAACGGCCAGAAGAACTTGCTGCAGCGGGCTGCCGTGGCGGCGTCGCCCGCGCCGCGCAGGCGGTCGACCGTGTCGATCACGAGTTGGGTGACGTTGCCGGTCATCATCGACGTGGGCGCGAGATGCGCCAGCAGCAGCTTGCTGGCGGCGCTGTGCGCGCCCATGGCGGCCGCGCCGAACAGGCCAGCCGCCATCGCCAGCGCCGACATCGTGCGCGCCACCGGCTCGGCCAGCATGCCGCACACCATGAAGCCCGTCAGCAGCGCCAGTTGCAGCAGGTACGATGGCCGGTGCGCGCTGGCGCCGCGCCGCTCGCATGACGCGACCAGCAACCGCGCGGCGACGATGCCGGCGATGAAGGCCGGGAATGCCAGGATCTTCAGCAGGGACGGAATCTGGCCCGGGTCGGCCAGCGACGCGCCCAGCAGCACGAAGTTGCCGGTGACGTGCGCCGTGAAGAGGCCGAACAGCGCCATGAAACCGAGCGTGTCGACGTAGCCGGCAAACAAGCCCATATTGAAGCCATGCAGGCGGGACGGATGCGGCGCCGGCATGTCAGAACGCGAAGCAGCTGCAACCGAGCGCGCCCCAGAACCCGCTGTAACTCGATACAGGAATCGTCGATTGGCGCGCGTGATCGTGGCTGTGCGCGTGCACGCCGCACGGGCCGCTGCACTGATGCGGCAACGCCGTGGTTGGCTGTGCAGCCGACCTGCGCCAGTGCCCCGGCACGTTCGCCACCGGCGACCAGTCGGGCAGCACGGGAACCGGCGGCAAGCCAAGATCGCTGAACTCGGCCGCGCCGTAGACGATCCGGCCACCGACGACTGTCAGCACCGATTCGATGGCCTTGATGTCTTCGGCATCGACCGTGAAGAAATCGGCCGACAGCACGGCCAGGTCGGCGAACATGCCTTCGCGGATGCGCCCCTTGCCATCCTGTTCGTTCGAGAACCAGGCGCTGCCGGCGGTCCACAGTTCGAGCGCGACCTGGCGCGGCAGGTAGCCGGCGCTGCCGTACAGTGCCAGGCCGCCGACCGTGCGGCCGGTGACCAGCCAGTACAGCGCTGTCCACGGGTTGTAGCTGGCCACGCGCGTGGCGTCGGTGCCGGCGCCGACCGGCACGCCGGTCGCCAGCATCTGCTTGATCGGCGGCGTGGCGGCCGCTGCTTCACTGCCGTAACGGTCGACAAAGTACTCGCCCTGGAACGCCATGCGGTGCTGGATCGCGATCCCGCCGCCCAGCGCCGCGACGCGGTCGATATTGCGCTGCGTGATCGTCTCGCAATGGTCGAACATCCAGTGCAGACCGTCGAACGGGATGTCGCGGTCGACCTTCTCGAACACGTCGAGCATGCGCGAGATGGATTCGTCGTAGGTCGCGTGCAGGCGAAACGGCCAGCGCTGCGCGACCAGGTGCCGCACGACGCGTTCCAGTTCACCTTCCATGGCCGGATCGAGATCCGGGCGCGGCTCGAGAAAATCCTCGAAGTCGGCCGCCGAGAACACCAGCATCTCGCCGGCGCCGTTATGCCGGTAGTAGTCGCTGCCCTGCCCCGGCGTGACCATGCCGGTCCAGCGCTGGAAGTCTTCCAGCTCGCGGCCCTTGTGTTGCGTAAACAGGTTGTAGGCGATGCGGATCGTCAGCTGGCCGGCCGCATCGAGCTGCTCGACGACGGCGTAATCCTCGGGATAATTCTGGAAGCCCCCACCGGCGTCGATGGCGCTCGTAATCCCCAGGCGATTGAGTTCGCGCATGAACTGGCGCGTCGAGTTGACCTGCAGGTCGTGCGGCAGCACGGGGCCCTTGGCCAGCGTGGCGTACAGGATCATCGCATTGGGCCGCGCGATCAGCATGCCGGTCGGGTTGCCCGCACTGTCGCGCACGATCTCGCCGCCCGGTGGATTGGGCGTGTCCTTCGTGTAGCCGACGGCGCGCAGGGCGGCCCGGTTGAGCAGCGCGCGGTCGTACAGGTGCAGGATGAACACGGGCGTGTCCGGCGCGGCCGTGTTGATCTCGTCCAGCGTCGGCATGCGCCGCTCGGCAAACTGGAATTCGTTCCAGCCGCCCACCACCCGCACCCACTGCGGATTGGGGGTACGGTCGGCCTGCGCCTTGAGCATGCGCAGCGCGTCGGCCAGCGACGGCACGCCCTCCCAGCGCAATTCGAGGTTGTAGTTCAGGCCACCGCGAATCAGGTGCAGGTGCGAGTCGTTCAGGCCGGGCACGACCGTGCGACCGTTCAGGTCGATGACCTGGCTGCCTTGTTCGCGGTGGCGCATGACGACATCAATATCGCCCACCGCGATGAAGCGCCCGTCGCGAATCGCCACGGCAGAGGCTTGCGGCTGTTCACGGTCGACCGTGTGAAAGCAGCCATTGATCAGGATGAGGGCCGGCGACGCGGCGCGTTGGGTGGCCATGGTCGTTACGCCGGCACGGGCGCCAGGACCTCGTGCGTGCCAGCCGCCCGCGCCGGTGCGTTGTGCACCATCGTGTAGGCATAGTCCACGCCCATGCCGTAGGCGCCCGAATGCTCGGTGACGATCTTGATGACGGCGTCGTAGGTCTCGCGGCGCGCCCAGTCGCGCTGCCATTCGAGCAGCACCTGCTGCCACGTCACCGGCACCACGCCGGCCTGCACCATGCGCAGCATTGCCATGTCGTGCGCTTCCTTGCTGGTGCCACCCGAGGCGTCCGACACCATGTAGATCTCGTAATCGCCTTCGAGCATCGCGCACAGCGCGAACGTGGTGTTGCACACTTCGGTCCACAGGCCTGCCACGACCACCTTCTTGCGGCCGTTGGCCGCCAGTGCATCGCGCACCTTCTGGTCATCCCACGAATTCATCGAGGTGCGCTCGAGGATCGGCTGGCCCGGGAACACGTCGAGCAGTTCGGGATAGGTGTGGCCCGAGAACGAGGTGGTTTCGACGGTCGTGAGCGTGGTCGGGATATTGAAGACCCGGGCCGCCTTGGCCAGCCCGACCACATTGTTTTTCAGGACCTGGCGGTCGATGGATTGCACGCCGAAGGCCATCTGCGGCTGGTGGTCGATGAAGATCAGTTGCGAGTTCTGCGGGGTCAGAACATCGAGTTTCGGGTTGCTCATGGTGGTCTCCCTATGATGGTGGATGGTTCGTGGAATCTGGTTCAGCCCTGGCCTGTGGCGGGCGGCTCATCGGCCCCCGGCGCAGGGGTCGGCGCCTTGGCCGCAACGCCCGTGATGCGCGGGGTGCACTCGCTGGCGAACCAGCCGGCAGTCACCGGCGCGCCGTCGAGCAGGCGCTTGGCGACCGGCACGATCTGCTCGCCGATCAGCATGCCCAGCAAACCGACCAGCGCGATGGCGGGCGGCGCGGGCGAGCGCACGTTGATCAGGCCATACAGCAAGCCGGCCAGCACACCGGCGCCCAGCGATATCAGGTACATGGCCTGCTCCTTGACGTACATTGCGTTGTGACTGCGCCGGAAGCGGCGCCTGACGGGATGAAGTATCGCTACCCGCCCGCCGTGGCGATAGAATCAGACTGCTATTTTTCGCGCCCGGGGGCTTGGTGGCGCCGGCGCTTGCCGCTACCATGGCTGGATACCGATTCCAGGATGCCTACTTGCTCAAGCTCAGCCTCGACGCCCTTCAGATCATCGACACCATCGCCCGCCGCGGCTCGTTCGCGGGCGCGGCCAAGGAATTGTTTCGCGTGCCGTCCACCATCTCGTACACGGTCTCCAAGCTCGAGGACGACCTGGGCGTGCGCCTGTTCGACCGCTTCGGGCCGAAGGTCACGCTGACGCCGGCGGGCCAGGCGTTGCTCAAGGAAGGCCGCTACCTGCTGCGCGCCGCCGGCGACCTGGAGTCGCGCGTGCGGCGCGTGGCCTCGGGCTGGGAAACGGATTTTGCGATCGGGATGGATTCGGTGCTGGGCGCGGGTGGCCTGCAGCCGGATATCGAAGCGTTCTACGAAGTGGCCGACCACACGCGCCTGCGCATCGTGCGCGAGTCGCTGGGTGGCACCTGGGACGCCCTGCTCGACCGCCGCGTCGACCTGCTCGTGGGCGCCGCTGGCGACGGGCCGTCGGGCGGCGGCTACACGGCCGAACCGATCGGCACGAGCAGCTTCGTGTTCGCGGTCGCGCCGCACCATCCGCTGGCAGCGCTGGACCACGCGCTCGACAAGGCCGACCTGTTGCCGTACCGGGCGATCACGGTGTCGGATTCGGCGCGCGTGCTGGGCGCGCGCACCGTGGGCATCCTGTTCGGACAGGCCACGCTGGCCGTGCCCGACATGCGGACCAAGTACGAATTCCAGGTGCAGGGGCTGGGCTTTGGCTTCCTGCCCGAGGCCTGGGCCAGGCCGGCCATCGCACGTGGCCAGCTCATTGAAAAACAGGTGGTGGAACCCAAGCCCGACGAAACCTTTTATCTGGCCTGGCGCAGCGCCGAGGATGGCGCGGCGCTCACCTGGTGGATCGACCGGATGCGCACGAGTTCACCGTTCGCGCGCATGGCCGTCGATCCCTGTACCGCCGTGTAAACGAGACGCCGCCCCGGGTTCGGGGCGGCGTGCTGCCATGCTGCCTGAACTTGTTACTGCGGCAGATCGAACACCAGCACTTCAGCCGCCTCCGCCTGGCCCAGCGTGACCGCTGGCTCACCCGTGATCTTCAGCGCGTCGCCACCACTGAGCGCCACGCCGTTGACCGTGATCTGGCCATGAATCACGTGGACATAGGCCTGGCGGCCAGCGGCCAGCGCATGGGTCGCTCCATCGGCGCCGTTGAAGATGCCGGCATAAATCGATGCATCCTGGCGGATCGAGACTGAGCCATCGCGGCCATCGTTCGACGCCACCACGCGCAGCTTGCCGGTCTTCGAGGCCGTGTCGAAGTGCTTTTCTTCGTAGCGCGGCTCGGCGCCGATCTCGTTCGGTTCGATCCAGATCTGCAGGAAGTGCACGCCTTCGGTTTTCGAACCATTGAACTCACTGTGCACGACACCCGTACCGGCGCTCATGACCTGCACGTCGCCGTAGCGCAGCACCGAACCGTTGCCCATGCTGTCCTTGTGTGCCAGGGCACCTTCGAGCACATACGAAATGATTTCCATATTGCGGTGACCGTGCGAATCGAACCCGCGACCTGCTTCCACATGGTCATCATTGATGACGCGCAGCGGGCCGAACCCCATGTGTTTCGGATCGTGATAATGACCGAACGAAAACGAGTGCTGCGAGTTCAGCCAGCCAAAACTGGCGCCACCACGTTCATTGCTTTTACGGACGTTCAACATCATGTGCTCCTTTCGTGAGGTGATCATCGAGCTGCTCGAACCTGGTTACCCCTATTGATAGCGACCGGTCCGCGCCTTGATCTCGATGCGATGAAGCCATTATGCACCGCCCCTGCGCACTTGAAAAACGAGTTATCTGCAAGGCTATCATCAATATTTTCGATGATACATACCGTGCGGGTAGCCGCGCACGATTGAATCGCATTCGCCTGCCATACCGTACTCAGGTAGCATATTTACAACTATGCACACCCCCTATTCCACAGCGCCCCACGCCCCGGACGCACTCACCATCGATGGCGTCACTACAGACTGGGACTTCACGCCATCGCCCGTCATGCGCTGGGAGCGGCGTCAGATGGCAGAGCGCTTTGCACGCGCCGTCCACCGGCGCCCGGCCTCCCAGGTCGTCGTGCCGGCCAGCGCGCAGCAGGCGTGGATCGTGTACTTCCTGTTTGCGCCGGACGGCGTGCTGCATCCGGCGCACCGCTTCACGCTGGCGCGCCTTCGCGAAGAAGGCTTGCCGCTCCTCGTGGTATGCAGCTGTGCAGACAAATCCCGCATGCCGGCTGAGTTGCCGGCCCTGTGTGATGCGCTGTTGTGGAAAGCGACGCCGGGCTACGATTTTTCGGCCTACACGCTGGCGCTGCGTCATCTCAGCCGCCGCTCGCCGGGCGCCGACGTCATCGTCATGAACGACTCGGTGTTCGGGCCGTTCACGCCGCTGCGGCCGGTGCTGGACAGCCGCCGCTGGGACCTCACGGGATTCACGGCGTCGAGCGAACTGACCAACCACGTGCAGTCGTATGCCTTTTGCCTGCGCGACGTGACGCCGGCACGCATGGCGCGCCTGGCCACGGTGTTCTTTCCGTTCGGCGCCCTGAGCGCGCCGCAGGACGTGATTGCGCTGCAGGAGACGCGCATGGCGCGCGTGGCCGCGCGCTCGATGACGGTCGGCGCGCTGTGGTTCAGCGACGCCACCCGGGTCCACAACCCGACCCTCGTCAAGCCGATGGAACTGCTCGATGCCGGCTTCCCGTTCCTCAAGCGGGCCTTGCTGACCAAGAGCAGCAATTACATTGAACGCGACGTCGTGCTCGAGCGGCTGGCACGCCTCTGCCACCCGCTCGACGTCTGACGCTCGACGCCAGGGACACTATGGCGCGCTTCAGAACTTTACGGCCGCGCGCGCGTAGTAATACCCACCGTTGATGCCGTACGGCGAGAAGCCCGGGTAGATCGTCACCGCACCGTTGTCCAGATTGGCGCGCTGCTCGGCCAACGTCAGTGCGTTGACCTTGTCCGGGTACTCGTTGAACAGGTTGTTCGCGCCCAGCGACACGCTCCAGGCTTTGCTGATCTGGTAGCTCACTTCCAGGTCGGTCAACAGGCTGGCCTTGATCCGGTTTTCGCGATACACCGCGCCGTCGGTCGAGAACTGTTCGGACGACTTGCCGAAGTAGTTCTCGCGCAGGTTCACGGTCCAGTCACCCATGCGCCACAGGCCGCCCAGATTCAACCGCACCTTGGGCGAAGCCGTTTCCAGATGCGAGATCGCGGTGGCGTCGAGCAGCGTCTGCGCGCCCAGCTGCGTCGGCGCCTGGTTGATCTTGATGACCTCGACCTTGTTGTAGTTGGCCGCGGCCGACCAGTCCACGCGGCCGTAAGCGCCGTAGTTGCTGCTCAGGGTGGCGACGATTTCAGCGCCGCGGCTGCGGGTATTGACCGCATTGGTGAAGATGTTGATACCGGTTTGCACGACGGTCGGATCGAGCACATTGCCATTGGCCAGGATCGCCGCCGTGACGGCCGGCGAATTGATGGCGCCGCCCGAACCATACAGCGAACCGCTGCCGACGATGCGGTCGCGGATCGTGATCTGGTAGGCGTCGAGCGTGACGGACATGCCGGCCACCGGATTGAGCACCAGGCCCGCGCTGATATTGGTCGACGCTTCGGGCTTCAGGCCGTCGATCCCCACCAGGCGCGCGCCCGGCGAATTCGGCGCCAGTTGCACGAAGGCGCTGCGTGGCGACACGTTGGTGGCCGAATAGAACGATTCGGCCAGGGTCGGCGCGCGAAAGCCATTGCTGTAGGTGGCCCGCACGGCCACGTCCGGCGTGAAGTCGTAACGGCTCGTGAGCTTGCCGACCTTGGCGTTGCCGAAGTCGCTGAAATCCTCGAAGCGTCCGGCGATGTCGATCGTCCAGCCGGCCACGGGCTGCACGGCGATATTCGCGTAGACCGCCTTGTTGTTGCGGCTGTGTTTTCCGGCATCGGTCAGCGAAAAGCCCGGGAACGATTGCGCCCCTTCCTTGTAGCGCGATGCGGCGTCGCCCGCAACGATCGCGTAGGTGTCGCGGCGGTGCTCCAGGCCCAGCGCCAGCGTCAGCGGCGTGGCCATGCCGGCGTCGAACTCGCGCCGCAGGTCGAGGTTGTTGGTCCACTGGCTGGCCTGAAATTCACCGGCCTTGAAGGACAGCGGCGTCGTGCCCGTATCGGCGAACAGCGAGATATTGGCCGAATTGGCCACGCCCAGCTTGGCCACGTCCTTGCCGTAGGTGCTCGACAGATCCCAGTTCCAGTTGCCGAACACCTTGCCCTTGATGCCGAACGTGAACGCATAATCTTCTTCGTCGAACGTCTCCTGCGGGCTAAAACCCAGCGGGTAGATGGTCGGCAGGCGGTTGGGCATGCGGTAGTTCTCGAAGGCGCGCGCTTCCTTCTTGCCGTAGGTGGCAAAGCTGTACAACTCGGTGTCGCCACCCAGGTCCACGCCGAAATTGGCCGCGAAGATGTGCTGGCGGTACTGGGCGTCGCCCTGGATCTTGTTCAGGTACGGGTACCCCGGCGCATTGACGAGCGACGGCATCGCCGCCATCGTCGCCGGATCGACGACACGCGGATCGATCCCGCCGCGCTGCGAGAAACCGTGGTACTTGGTTTCCGCCGTCAGCGACAGATAAGCATCGGTGAACGGGGTGAGGCCGATATTGGCCATGCCGTCGCCCGTATGCCCACCGCCGTCCATGTAGCCACCGCCACTCACGTTGGCGCTGCCGCCACGGTAATTCGACTTGAGGATGATGTTGATGACGCCGGCAATGGCATCGGTGCCGTATTGCGCGGCCGCGCCGTCCTGCAGCACTTCGACGCGCTCGATCGCCGCTACCGGAATGAAGTTCAGGTCGGCCGCGGCGCCGCCCTGGAAGGCGCCGGCCAGCACGGCCAGGTTGGCGGTGCCGTGCCGGCGCTTGCCGTTGACCAGCACCAGCGTGTTGTTCGGCGACAGGCCGCGCAGGCGCGCCGACAGCGTCATCGCTGCCATGTCGCTGCCGAAGGCCTGGGCATTGAGCGACGGCAGGTTCTGGGCCAGGGCCTGGATCAGGTCGGGCTGGCCGGTGCGGGCCAGCGACGACGCGTCGAGCACCTGGATCGGCGAAGCGCTGTCCTCGACCGTCAGGCCGGCGGCGCGCGTGCCCGTGACGATCACGACGCCCGCGCTGGCAATCGCGGGGGCGTCTGGCGCGACGGCCGCCGCCGCCGCGGTGTCGACAACTGAATCGACAGCCGGCTCGACTGCCTTGTCGGCGGCATGGGCCGCCACGCCCCACGACAGCAAGGCGACTGCAACACTGGTATGAAGGATGGTCTTGTACATGGTGGTTCCCTGTTGGCGTAGTTTGTTATTGGTCTGGTTAGCGTGGCCCGGCGCGGGCCGCGCCGCTTACTTCTTGGCTGCCACGACTTCGATTTCCACGAGCCAGCCGGGATTGCTCAGGCCCGCCACCTGCATCACTGCCCGCGCCGGCAGATTGGGCTGGGCGCCGCCGAAGAACTGGGTGTAGCCGGCCATGAAGCCGGTGACGTCGGCGCGCCCTTTCTGCGCCGGATCCCCCACCAGAAACACCTGCATCTTGACGACGTCGCCCATGCCGAGCCCCATACCAACGAGGATCTCCTTGATCTTCTGGAGCACGCCGACCGTCTGCGTTTTGGTGTCGCCAAAGGCTGCGATGGTGTCGGGGCCGGCCGCCTTGTCGACGATGGGCGGCACCTGGCCGCTGATGAAGTGGATCGTCGCGCCGGGGGGCACCGAGACGGCCAGGGCGATGGGAAAATCCGAGTTCGGGATCTTGTGGCGCACGATGTCCGTGGCTGCGGCGCTGGCAATGGCCGGCGCCAGCAACAGCGCAGCGGCCAGGCACGAGGTGGAGCGGAGAGCGGCAAAGGTCATTGGATCGTCTTTCATGGAGATGGGAAGAAAAGGAAAGGAAGAGCCTCAGTGTTTGTTGCCGAAGCGGCTGTCGCCCGCCGGTTCGACCTGCAGCGCCGCGCGCCGCATGGTGACCTCGGCGCCGGTGATCGGCGGTGCGCGATTGCCCCAGCTGCTGCGCGCATAGGTCAGCACGGCGGCGATATCGGCGTCATCCAGGCTGGTGCTGAAATCGGGCATGCCGCCGCGCCCTTTGAGCAGCACCTCGGCCACGGCATCGGCCGGGCCGATGGCGACCGGGCTGGCGACAAGCGCCGGGAATGCGCCGGGAATGCCGCGGCCATTGGCCTGGTGGCAGGCCGCGCAGTTTTTGGCGAACAGGGTCTTGCCGTCTGCCGGCGCCGGTGCCTGGGCCTGGACTGCGCCGGCCCACAGAACGGCGCTTGCGAATGCAACGATGGAGGTCTTCATGCGCTGGCCCTCCGGTGCAGCGTCTCGACCTGCTGCCATGCCGATTCGATGGCGCCGGCTTGCCAGCCGGTCAGGTAGCTCAGGTGTTCGCCCGCAAGCAGCACCCGGCGCTCGCCATCGAGCAAAATCGGGTAGGCGCTCTTGCGCGCGGCGTCGGTCCATTCGGCCCAGCCGCCCAGGCTGTACTGCACGCGGTGCCAGGCAACCGAGAAGCTGCTTTCGTAGCTTGCACGGTAGGCAGGGAAAATCTTTTCGCCGGCTGCGAGGGCGAACTCGGTCCGCTCACCAGGGGTCATCCCGCTGACTTCAATGGCGTCGAGCGCGTAGTGGTAGTAGCCCAGTACGACACCCTTTTTCTGCTGCCAGCCGCCGGACGGCAGCGAGATCGTGTTGATCCCTTTTAGATCAGTGAGGACGTGACCGCCGTAGATATGGTCGTCTTCTTCCCAGAAGCGCCGTCCCATCTGCAGGCCGATCTTGCCGACCGGCGCGTACGGGACGGCCTTGATCGCGGCCTTGAACCCGTCGGAGAAATCGGTGTCGATCATCCGCAGCACCGACAGCGGCACCGTGCACAGGCAATAGTCGGCCGTGACGCGAGAGAGCGCGCCGCTGGCCGTGTCGCGCACGTCGATCGTGACCTTGTCGTCGCCCTGGCGGATGCGCTGGACGTCGGCGTGATAGCGGATGCGGCCGCCCAGCCGGCTGGCGAAGGCGCGCGGGATCGCGTCCATCCCGCCGACCGGCTGGAACATCGTGGCGTGCATCGGGAACTCCTGCACGGCGCTGTAGACCTTGCCGACCCGGGCGGCCAGCAGATCGTGAAACGCCAGCGGATCGGAGGGCGTGCCGGCGCCCGGCACCAGGCCCGCGCCGGGGTTGGTGGCAAAGCCACGGCCGCTGCGGCCCTTGTAGGCCAGGTCGTCGGCGTCCAGCGCCCCCTCGCGCTTGAGGTAATCGAGCAGCAGGCGCTGGTCGTCGCCCGTCAGTTGCGTGTCGAGCGCGTGGCCGGTGACCGATTTGGCCAGCAGTTCGGCGACGTGGCCGCGCATGTCGGCCTTGATCTGGGCGCCGCGCAGGCGCTGCTTCGACAGCGGCCCGCCATCCTCGAGGTACACGTACGCATGGTCATTCTCGTTGACCATCACTTCGAGCGGTACCTTGAACTGGCGCGCATAATAGAGCGTGGACTGGTGATCCAGCGGGATGCGCCACGGGCCATGGTTGATGTACTGGCCGGCATCGAAGCGGCATTGCTGGGCCTCGCCGCCCAGTTCGTGCAGCTTGAAGTCCTTGCGCGCCGTCTGGCAGCGCCCGCCCGCATAGGGCCGCGCCTCGAGCACCTGCACTTCATAACCCAGCTTGCCCAATTCGTACGCAGCCGTCAGGCCGGCCAGACCGGCGCCCAGCACGATGACTTTTTTACCTTTGCCAGAGCCAGCGAGCACGGGTGGCGTCGTGGTCCGGGAGGCAATCCCCATGCCCCAGGCATTCATCGAACCCATCAACAGCGCCGAACCGCCAACGGCAGCGGCGCGGTACAAAAACTCACGTCGGGTCAACGACGGTGTCAAACGTTTCATTCCTACCTCCACTTGGCGTGACTGAAAGGCTGTGCAACTAATGGCTTATCAGCAATACCTGTGCCAAGCGATGGATGTAATCGTCAATACGTAACTTATTAAAATAAAGTGCAGCGCCTATTTTGCCGAACGTAAGCCCGGCGTAAGCGCAATCGTGTGAACAAGATTCAAACCAGGCGATTCTTCATTCGTATTGACAAACGTGACGCCTTATCCTGCGGTGCGCGTCGCATGTCGGGTCGATACTTTAATTATTCTGGCCCGCCCGGGATGATGCTCAGACAGCGGATCGGTGCGGCGCACGTACCGGGAGCATGCCAAATCGTCACTGCACCGTTGTGGCGTAAATACGCACTTCATTGGGTGCGATCGATGTCGTCGCGTTCCAGCCAGTAGTTGAACTGGCCATAGCTGGGAATGGCGCCGGGCGGGAAGTCGGCAAAGTGCTCGCGCAGCATCTGGCGGTACGCGGCAGGTCGCGAGAAGCGCGGATGCGCGGCGGCAAACTGCGCGGCTGCGGCCAGGAACAATGCCCGCAGCGCGGCGTCGGTATTGGTGCCCGCGTTGGCGCTGCTCGTCGCGCCATTGCGCGGGCGGCCGCGCTTGACGCCGGCGCTGGCCGCCCGCGTCTTGCCACGCGCGCCGGAATTGGCGTAATCGGGCAGCAACGCGTCGATCGTCTGGCCCCGCTCCCAGTAGCGGCGCAGGTAGCGCATGAGGCTGGCGACGGAGATCCCGTGGGCGCGACTGTAGGCGCTGAGCAGGGCCGCGCGCGGACGCGGTAGATAGAGTTGCGGCAGGTCGTGATGCAAGGCCGTGACGGCATCCCACGCCTTCATCTGCAGCAGGTGGTGCTTGCCGGATGGGGCGTCGACGCGTGGTGCGCGGCAAGGGTCGGCGAGCAGCAACCGGGCGCGCCGCGTCGAGACGTCCGCCACCAGCACGTGCAGCGGCGTGCTACGCGGTGTCGCGCTTGGGCGCCGCAGTACAAAGGTATAGGCCACGGAATGCGTGACGTCGATCCACAGGATCCGCACCAGATGGCCCGGGGGATCGCGGTATTCGAGGACATCGTTCTGCAAGAACATCGGCCGCTCCTGGCGTTGAGTTCATTGCTCATATGCAAAGAACGCGCCAGGCACGGTCATGGCGGCCCGCGCCGGGGCCGCTGGTCAATCATTTGGCGCATTCAACGTTATCTGTTGATGACGCCGATTGCGATGCACAGCAATTGTTCTGCGGAACTAACCCGGCCGCCGTCCAGTGCCCAGCGCCATCCTAGATAATTGGGCAGATACCGTGACGCAACACCACGAAAGCCCAACAGCCAGTTCTTGAAGCGCTGGTGATACGCATTCACGTTCTGTACGTGGATGGCGCGGCTGCCCGAATGCCGGAACCTGACGCCGGCGCGCAGGTTGACCGCTTCGTGCGCAATCCGGTGCTTGCATGCAAAGGCGCGATAGGCGCGATGGCCGTCGCTGACCAGCAGCGCCTGTGGATCGAGTTTGGGAAGCAAATCGCGCTCGAGTTGGGCGGCGGTCAGTGCACCGCGGCCGGTAACGGCATCGACTGTGCCCCTGTTGCGGTCGCGCGCCACCAGAATGCAGTCGAGCTGCGCTGAAATGCCACGCTTGGTGGCATGCCCGCCGCGCCGGCGTGGCGGGCGATCGAGCGTGCGCGATCCTTTTTGCGATTCGAGCAGGAACGTCTCATCAGCCTCGACGATGCCATTCAGGGATGCCGGCCGGTCAAACTTGACCCAGTCGAGGAACCGGTGACGCCACCGGAAGGCGGTATTGCGGTGAATGCCAACCCGATCTGCGCCCTTGCGTACCGACAGTGAGTCAAGCAGCACCTGGGAATACGCAATCCACTTGGCCTTGAGCCGGAGCCGTGCCAGCGGGGTGCCGCTCAGGTCATTGAATGTGCGCCCGCAAGCGCAACAGCGAAAGCGCTGCAGATCGTTGGCGAAGCCATGTCGGTGGCAGCGCTCGTTGCCACAGCTGGGACAGCAACGACCAGGCGCTCTGGCCTGAGCGATCAACGCCACCACCTGATCGAGGCCGATCGCAGGGTGCAAGGCGTCGAGCACTTGTCGGCGCTGTGGCTGATTCAGCGATGGCAGCCTGGCAAACCAGCTCTTGAAGCGTGGCGCTTTCATGATCGACTCCTGGCTTTGGGGACAGGGGTTGGACCACCAGGCTGCTCATCAGTTCAAAACTAGCCTCTATTTAACGTTAACTGCGCCATCATTTCTGCGCCAGGATCCATTTCGCCAGCACCTTGGCTTCGGCGTCCGTCACCTGCGGATTGGCCGGCATCGGGATCGGGCCCCAGGTGCCGCTGCTGCCTTTCTGGATCTTCTGGACCAGGCGCGCTTCGGCGCCGGCATCCTTTGCGTACTTGGCCGCGACATCCTTGTAGGCCGGGCCAACCAGCTTGGTGCCGACGGCGTGGCAGGCCATGCAGGCCCTGGCCTTGGCCAGGTCGGCATTCGCCTGGGCGGCGGGGATGGCGGCGACGGCAAAGGTCGCTGCCAGGGTCAGGGTCAGGTATGTCTTCATGATGCTCCAGTGGCTGGGTTGATCGTAAGGCGCAGGCACCCTCGCGGGCACCACCAGACATCATAGCGGGAAACCCCATTGGCATGGGCTGCACGGCGCTGCGTGACCAGCCTCCGACACGCTCGTCATTCACTTTGAATGGGAATGATTCGCATTATCGAATAGAATGGCGCCGTTCTGCGGAATTTACTTGCTTTTAAGTATTGACGTGGACATTTGCTTCGAATGATAAAAAGGATGCCTGAAGAATGACTGACCGTTTGCCTGCCCCGCGGTGTGCCCGCACCCTATTGAGTTTGGCCATTGGCGCCATGCCGCTTGCTGGTTTTGCCGCTGACTTGCCTGCCGACGCTTATCCGGCAACCATGCCGACTGTGGTCGTGACGGCAGCCGGCTTCGAGCAGACGATCCGTGAAGCGCCCGCTTCGATCACGGTGCTGACCCGTGAACAGCTCGAGAAAGAGCGCTTCGGCAATCTGGCGCAGGCGCTTGAAAGCGTGGAAGGCATCGACGTTGGCGCAGCCGGTGACAAGACCGGCGGCATGAACATCAGCATCCGGGGCATGCCGAGCGACTACACGCTGATCCTGATCGACGGCCGGCGCCAGAACGCGGCCGGCAACGTCACGCCGAATGGCTTCGGCGGCACCTCGACCAGCTTCATGCCGCCGGTGGGTGCCATTGAGCGCATCGAAGTCATCCGCGGTCCGATGTCGACGCTGTATGGCTCGGACGCCATGGGCGGCGTGATCAACATCATCACGCGCAAGGTCGGCAAGCGCTGGACGGGCTCGGTGGCAGCCGACTACACGCTGCAGGAAGACGACCAGTTCGGCGACGTCAAGGGCGCCAAGTTCTACCTGAGCGGCCCGCTCAAGGCCGACGTGCTGGGACTCTCGCTGCGCGGCAGCACCCTGCGCCGCGACGAGGCCAGCATATCGTATGACGAGATCAACCCGGCCCGGCCGCTGGTCCAGAACGCCAATCCCGTCAAGCAGAAGATCGACAACGTGGGCGCGCGGCTGGCGTTCACCCCGCACCGCAACCACGAACTGGTGCTCGACGCCGACAGGACGCGCCAGACCTATGACAACACGCGCGGCCAGCTCGGCACGCTGGGCACGGGCGGCTACGGGCCAGAGCAGCAATACAACCGCGAGCAAACCACGCTGTCGTACAAGGCGCGCCTGCCGTTCGGCACCTGGGACAGCAGCTATATGGTGAACAACACGGAAACCATCGGCCGCACGATTCCGCCGGGTACGCCGGGCGCAGTGCCCGGCACGCCCCGCACGCTGGAAGTCGAGAGCAAGGTGTTCGACACCAAGCTCCTGCTGCCATGGGGCACGCACCTGACCACCATCGGCGCGCAGCACTGGGATGCGGAGATGATCGACGGCGTCGCGCCGCAAGCGTTCGCGTTCACGCAAAAAGCCCTGTTCGTGGAAGACGAGTGGCGCCTGCACGAGGGGGTGTCGCTGACGATCGGTGCACGCTACGATGACCACAGCATCTTCGGCGGCCAGACCAGCCCCCGGGGCTACCTCGTCTGGAACGCTTCGCCCCGCTGGACCATCAAGGGCGGCGTGAGCAAGGGCTACAAGACCCCGCGCGTCGAGCAGCTCACCCCCGGCATCAACGGCTTCGGTGGCCAGGGCACGATCCCGCTCGTGGGCAGCCCGAACCTGCGACCCGAAACCAGCGTCACCACCGAACTGGGCGCCTATTTCGACAATGGCGCTGGCTGGACCGCGAACGCCACGGTCTTCAACAACGATTTCAAGGACAAGATCACCAGCGGAACTGGCCTGATTAATTGCACCTACCGCCCGGCGCTCAACCGGCCGGGCTGTGTCAGCTTCGGCAACTGGCCGAACGTCGACGCCTTCGGCCAGTCGATCAACGTCGACGAGGCCGTCACGCGCGGCGTCGAACTGGCCACGCGCTTCCCGCTCGCCGCCGGCTGGGCCGCCAGCGCCAACTACACGTACACCGACAGCGAACAGGAGAGCGGCGAGAATGCCGGCAAACCGCTGTCCGACACACCGAAGCACGCGTTCAATGCGCGCCTGACGTGGGACGTGTCGCCCGACTGGAACACGTGGCTGCGCGCCGAGCACCGCAGCGAGCGCTTTCGCGATCCGGGGACATCGGCCGCCACTCGCGCGGCGCGGGACGCGCTCGGCGACTTCAAGGGCTACACGATGCTGCACCTTGGCACCAGCTACCAGGTCACGCCAGCCGTCACGCTCAATGCCGCGATCTACAATCTGCTGGACAAGGATTTCATCGACTACCGGCCGTATCGTGCGACGCCGGCGGGGGCGCCGACCTACAGCAGCGTCTACGTCAACAATCTTGACGGGCGCCGCCTGTGGCTGTCGATGAACGTGGACTTTTAAGCGGCGGGTGAACCGGCGTCAGGCATCCGCGAGGCGCAGGTCGGGGTCGGCCTCGAACACCCCGGCCAGCCAGCTGGCAAACGCCTGCAGGCGCGGATTGGCGACGCGCCCGCGCGGGTACAGCAGGGACACGGGCATCAGCGTCGGGCACATGGCGGGCAGCACGACGGCCAGCGCGCCCTGCGCCACGTGCGTGCGCACCTGGTAGCGCGCCAGTTGCGCCAGTCCCAGCCCCTGCAGCGCGCACAGCAGGTTGGCCTCGGCGTCGTTCACGGCAATGCCGCCATCGATGGCCACCCGGACCAAGCCACCCGCGCCCTCTTCTTTCTCTTGGTCCGCGAGCGTCCACTCGAACGCGCGGCCGGTACGCCCCGAGAAATGCACGATCGCATCGTGCTCGCGCAATGCATCCATCGTTTCAGGCGTGCCCCGTTTCGCCAGGTAGCCGGGCGTGGCAGCAATGACAAAACGCATCAGCCCGATCCGGCGCGCGACCAGGCTGGAATCGGGCAAGTCGCCCACGCGCAACGCGCAATCGATGCCTTCGGCGGTCAGGTCGACCAGGCGGTCGCCCAGGCTGATGGTCAGATCGAGCGCCGGATACGCCTGGCGAAACTCGCCAATGCGCGGCAGCACGATCGCGCGGCCCAGCGAGCCCGCAGATCGATGCGCAGCCGGCCCTGCATCCGGCCCGCGTGCTCGCCCAGAAAGTCGGCTTCGGCGTCGTCGATGGCGGCCAGGATGGCGTTGCAGTGGGCATAGTAGCGTTCACCCTCGGGGGTCAGTGACAGCCGACGCGTCGTGCGCTGCAGGAGTTGTGCACCCAGATAGCGTTCGAGATTCTGCAGCGTCGCCGTCAGCGAGGCGCGTGGCAGGTCCAGCGACTCGGCCGCGCGCGTAAAACTGTTCGCCTCGACGATGCGCACGAACGTCTGCATCGCTTTCACCTTGTCCATGATTGTTCATATAAAGTGAATGGTATAAGCGCATTATGCCCTGATTATCTTCGCCGGCGAACTGGCTACCATGGCGTCATTCCTTCATTTAATCCCATGGAGTTCACCATGAACACCCCCAAATCATCATCGATCTCGTCCGGCATGGTCATGCTGCTGGCCGCTGCGGCCGGCATCATCGTCGCCAACCTCTATTATGCGCAGCCGCTCGTCGGCCCGATCGGCGCCGCGCTGGGCCTGCCGCCGGCAGCGGCCGGCCTGATCGTCACGCTGACCCAGATCGGCTACACGCTGGGCCTGCTGTTCATCGTGCCGCTGGGCGACCTGGTGGAAAACCGGCGCCTGATCGTCACCGGCCTGCTGGTCACGAGCGCCGCCTTGCTGGTCGCGGCCACCGCCACCACCGCGTGGGCGTTCCTGCTGGCCGCGCTGACCATCGGCCTGGGCGCTGTGGTGGCCCAGGTGCTGGTGCCGTTTGCCGCGCACCTGGCGCCGGAAGCCACGCGCGGCCAGATCGTCGGCAAGGTGGTCAGTGGCCTGCTGCTGGGAATCATGGTGGCGCGGCCGGTCGCGAGCGTGCTCGCTGGCCTGGGTGGCTGGCACACCGTGTTCGGGATCGCCGCCGCGCTGGTCGCCGTGCTGGCCGTGGTGCTGCAGCTGAAATTGCCACTGCGCCAGCCGACGGCGACACAACCGTATCGGCGCCTGATCGGCTCGCTGTGGCCGTTGCTGGCGACAACCGTGGTGCTGCGCCAGCGCGCGCTGTATCACGCCGGCCTGTTCGGCGCCTTCAGCCTGTTCTGGACCGTGGCCCCGCAAGCGCTGGCCGGCCCGGCCTTCGGCCTCACGCAAAATGGCATCGCACTGTTTGCCCTGGTCGGCATGGCCGGCGCCGTGGCCTCGCCTGTCGCAGGGCGCCTGGCCGATGCCGGCCACACACTGCAAGCCACTGCCGTCGCTCTGATCGTCGGCGCGCTGAGCTTCCTGCTGCCCCTGTTTGCACCCTCGTCAAAACCGGTCGCGCTCGGCTTGCTGGCCGTGGCCGCCATCGCGCTGGATGCTGCAGTGGCCGCCAACCTGGTGCTGGGCCAGCGCGCGCTGTTCGCACTGGGCGCCGACATGCGTAGCCGGCTGAACGGCCTGTACTTCGCGCTGTTCTTTGCGGGCGGTGCGGTCGGTTCCGCGCTGGGCGGCTGGGTGTACGCGGCGCATGGCTGGCACGCGGCGCTGCTGGTCGGCATGCTGCTGCCAGCGCTGGCGCTGCCGGTCTGGATCCACGAAGCCACCAGGCATGCGGCCGCACGCCAGAGCGCCTAGACCACGCGCCGGATTAAGATGTGTTTTAATCAACCTTTATTCTGATCCGGAGCACGCAATGCACACGAACGACCAAGGCGCTACGCCGACCAAAGCCGAACTGGACGAAGCCGCGTTGAACATGGCGCGCAATATGTTCCAGTACGCGCGCTCAGGCGACGCCGAGCATCTCGCCGCCTTCCTGTCGCGCGGCCTGCCGCCGAACCTGCGCAACGAAAAAGGCGACAGCCTCTTGATGCTGGCCAGCTACCACTGCCACCTGGATGCGACGCGGGTCTTGCTCGAGCACGGCGCCG
>Ga0308160_10000671_pt1 | contig 58638 bp, 94 predicted proteins | sample PhyFR1_FD_201036 | JGI IMG/M metagenome (GOLD analysis project Ga0308160, IMG submission 201036) | Phyllosphere microbial communities from UC Gill Tract Community Farm, Albany, California, United States - DLSLF.R1 | ecosystem: Host-associated > Plants > Phyllosphere > Unclassified | place: USA...
AGTCCTCGAGCAGCTTCGGACGACGCCGGCGGCAAGTGCGACGTACCTTGCCATACCTGCGCAGAGCGGGATGGTCGAAGCAACAGCGAGCAGTCGAGGCAAGCAGCGACGAGCCAGCGATCGTTCGGGCGGAGCGGAGAATGCGTCGGGAGGGCCAGAAGCGGGAGAGTTGCGATCAGCAACGCGGTCGACCTGAGGCAAGTACGCCGGCCAGGAGGGAGTTGAGGTCGGCAAGCAGCTCGCGTCGAAATTGGCTGGACAATCGAAGGCGCTGGCCCGACGAATCGAGACCTGGGCCAGTGCATGCCGCACACAAGCTCCTCGCCTCGAACGTCGAGCGATCGCCATGGATGAGTGACGTACCAGATGTCTGAGCGGTCGCGTCGGGAGGAAGTGAGAGGCAGGACGAGGTCAGCTCACGCCATCCAAGCTAGTTGGGCATCCGGCCCTCCGCTATCCCAGACAGCTGTCGTTTGCAGGGCTTGTGTCGGGTGATGACAGTCGCCCGGACGCGCTCGCCGCCAGCTTTGCCCGCAGATCGAGGGCGAGGATTGAGAGAGGTGGAAGGAACTGACTGAACTCCTTGCCGCCCTGCTCGACGACGGGCGCGACGATCTCGCCGGGCTGGACCTGTCTGCGGGCGGGCTTGAGCCTGATAGCGGGTGGATATACGTCAGCGCCTTGCGCTTGCGGAAGTAAAGGTGCGACAGCGGAGTGCGGGACCGACTTCTTTGCGACCGACATCGTGACGAGGGGTTGGAGAGGTGAGGTGGTTGAGGACCAGGGGTGCTGCTGCGACTGCGAGCAGGGGTCGCGCGCGGGCTGGCCCAGTTACGCAGCTGCCCCGGTGACTCTTCCGTGACTAAGCGTAAGAGCACTGCGTCGCGGCGTCGTGGCATCCATCGCGCGAGCAGCGGCGGCGGCGGCATCGGGGACTCTGCTCACACCACCTCATCGTCCTCCCTCCTCCTCCCTCCTCTCTACCTTTCGCTTCTCCCCCAAACTCGTCTCTTCCGCTACCGACGATGCTTCCTCGCTCGGCGCGTCTCCTCGCCCGCTCGACACCGCCCCCGCCAGCGGCCCTCAGGCTCGTCTCCTCGGCCGCCGGAGCCAGCCTCCTCCCTCGCCGCCTCGCTCCGTCAGCAAGCTCCGCGCCGCCAGCAGGTCCTTCGACCACCCTCGCCGCCGGCAAGCGGCCCTTCGCGACCTCGCCCGCGGCCCGTTCGGCCAAGCGCGATTGGGAGAATCAGGCCGCAGGAACCAAAGGCGCCGCCAAGGAGGAGACGGCCGAGGAGGCGGAGCGTTCGGCGGCGGCATCGTCGCCGCCATCGGCCGACGACCGGCCGCCATCGGATCAACTGAACGAGTCGAAGGCGGAGGAGGCGCTCGATAAGGCGGCTGAGGCGCTCAAGCCGGACGAGAGCATCTCGCCCGCGGCCGTGCACGAGGGTGTCCTGCCCTCGTCGACTGGTGAGCCAGCATCGGCGGAGGCGTCGACGTCGTCGTCGTCGTCGGCCGACCCGGCAGCGCCTGCCGAGGCCACCACCACCACCTCCACCTCTTCCGCCGCCGAGAGCTCTTCCTCATCGTCATCCTCCTCGTCTCTCTCCGACGCCTCCTCCAGCTCAACGGCCCCCTCGAGCAGCAGCAGCAGCAGCGGTACAGCGGCCAAGCTCGCCTCAAAGGCCCGGCAAAAGGTCCGGCGCGCCTCCAAGGCGGCCAGCTCGTCGGTCGCTGCCTCGGACGCTGATGTCAACGCCAGTGAGAGCCACAACGGCGAGGTCCGCGACCTCCCGAGCTACGGCCACACGCTCGTCCTCCCGGTGACAAGCTCGATGCTGCCGCCCTATCGCAAGAGTGAGTCCTCCGATGCCCTCCACCCGTCGGCCGGGGCTGGACCCCTGAGCCTGCGGCTCATGTCTGACTCCTTCACTCCTCGCTCGACCAGACTTCACCTTCACCGAGCCTTCGGTCATCCGGGCTGTCCGCTCGCTTGCATCGGCTCGTATCGATCAGCTCGGCGTCTTCCTCCTCCGGCCGACGCCCTCGTCCTCGACGCAGTCCGCTGCGGCCGAGGCCAACCCCAAGGTCGAGAACGTCGACGTAATCAAGTCGTCGAACGAGGTCTACTCGACCGGCCTCCTCTGCCGGATTAAGTCGTCTCGGCCGGGGACTGTCACACGCCAAGACGACGGGACTGAGCTCGTCTCGAGCTGGAACGTCGAGCTCGAGCCTGTCCGCCGGATCGTCCTCGGCGAGGTCGAGGTCGGGCGGGACGCGCCCGAGAGCGAGGGTCGCCCGGTGACCGTTGAGGGTCCCGAGGGCGAGACGTCGGCGCCGGCGGCCGGCCGCTCGTCGGCCGTTGAGGACGTCGAGGAGGACGGCGAGGGCGATGTTGCCAGCTTCGAGAAGGTCGACAGTAAGGCCGACGTCGAGGTCGCTGCGCGTACGTCCACGTCGCTCGCTCACGTGTCGTCCAGATCCCTCTCGCCTCAGTGGGCTGACCGGTCTCGCCTCCTCCTGGCAGCTGCCGATCCGCTCGAACTCCTGCGCAAGCATGCCGTTTCGATCGGCGCCATCACGCACGTCGCCGAGCCCTCGGCCGACGAGTCGTCGTCCGAGATCAAGGAGCTCAAATCGCTCTACATCCAGGACCTCAAGGATTGGGCCGGCAAGTCGCCTCAGGACGTCCAGAGCGCGATCCTTGAGCTCTCGCACGCCTCGGGCGGGACGGACTTCTTCCACCGCAAGCTTGCCGACCAGCTCGACATTGTCGCTGGCCTCGCGCCGCATGCGACCAACGCCGACCGGCAGGCCGTCCTCGACGCGACTGACCTCGCCGCCCGGCTCCGGGCCGTCCTCTTCATCATGAAGAAGGAGCTGTACGACATCGAGGTCCGCAACAAGATCCACCGCGAGATGAAGCAGCGGCTCGATGAGCGCCAGAAGGAGATGATCCTTGGCGAGCAGATGCGGGCCATCAAGAAGGAGCTCGGCCACGACAAGGGCAACGGCAAGGACGAGCTCGTCGACAAGTTCCGCCAGCAGGCCGAGGGCCTGCGTATGCCTGAAGAGGTCACAAAGACGTTTGAAGCCGAGATGTCTAAGCTGGCGATGCTCGACCAGAACTCGAGCGAGTTCAAGTGCGTTCTGGGTCTGGTTGCCGCTTTCGGAGAAGGAGGCTGCCTGCTGACACTCTACCCGCATCTCTCGCAGCGTCGTCCGCAATTATCTCGACTGGATCGTCTCGGTCCCCTGGGGTAAGCGTACGGTCGACTCATTCTCGATCCCGTCGTCGATCAAGATCCTCAACGAGGACCACTACGGCCTGACCGACGTCAAGGACCGGATCCTTGAGTTCCTTGCCGTCGGCAAGCTGCGCGGCACCGTCGAGGGCAAGATTCTCTGCCTCGTCGGCCCGCCCGGTGTCGGAAAGACGTCGATCGCAAAGAGCATTGCCCGCGCGCTCGACCGGCGCTTCTACCGCATCTCGGTCGGCGGCCTCCGTGACGTCGCCGAGATCAAGGGCCACCGGCGGACCTACGTCGCGTGCGTCTTCGCGCGCCCCCTCTAGCCCTGATGTTTCGCAAAGCTTGCTGACCCGAAAACCATCTCCCCTCGCAGTGCCATGCCCGGAAAGGCCGTCCAGGCGCTCAAGCAGACGCAGGCCGAGAACCCGCTGATCCTCATCGACGAGATCGACAAGATGTCAGGCGGTGCCGGCGGCGGGGGCGGCTCGTGGGGCGGCGACCCGTCCTCGGCCCTGCTCGAGATGCTCGACCCCGAGCAGAACGGCGCCTTTACCGACCACTACCTCGACCTGCCGGTCGACCTGAGCAAGGTGCTCTTTGTCTGCACGGCCAACATGCTCTCGACGATCCCCGCGCCCCTGCTCGACCGGATGGAAGTCCTCGAGGTATCGGGCTACGTCTCGGAGGAGAAGCGGGCGATTGCAAAGGGCTACCTCGCCCCGCAGGCCAAGAAGTCGTCGGGCCTCGAGAAGGCCGACGTCGAGGTCGACGACTCGGCCGTCACCGCCCTCATCCAGTACTACTGCCGCGAGTCGGGTGTCCGCAACCTCAAGAAGCACATTGAGAAGGTCGGTTGCTTCTGGCTCAGATATTTCGTTTCATGAGCGGTTGCTGACCAAGTCTTGTCTTGCTCTCGCTAGATCTACCGCAAGGCCGCCTTCAAGATCGTCAAGGAGCTTTCGCCTGAGGGTCTCGATCCGGCGGTTGCCGGAGCCGAACACCCGGTCGTCGAGGTCATCGAGCCAACCGAGGCCGACACTGCTGGCCCCTCGGCTGCCCAGGGCGCCGTTCCCGAGCCGGCCGTATCAACCAAGACGGCCGAGAAGGAGGCGACAGATACGGCTACGTCGGCTGCTGCCGATGCCTCGACGAAGGTCCCGGCTGGCTCGACGACCCTGCAGGTCGTCAAGCCGCTCGAGGTGCCGGCCTCGGTCTCGATGCGCATCACCAAAGACAACCTCAAGGACTACGTCGGCCCGCCCGTCTACCAAAAGGACCGGATCTACCCCTTTGCACCCCCTCCGGGTGTCAGCAACGGCCTGGGCTACACCGGCAACGGAGCTGGCGCGCTCATGCCGATCGAGATTACCGTGCGTCCTTGAGCTCTGCGCCTCTTGACCTCGCACTCTTCGCAGGGCTAATCCGCCTTCCCCTTTCCTCTCAGGTTATGCCCGGCAAGGGCTCGATCCAGACGACCGGCAAGCTCGGCGAGGTCATCAAGGAGTCGGTTAACATTGCCATCTCGTATCTTCGTGCCAATGCGTTTGCGCTCGGCATCGCCGTCAACGAGGGCGACATCGTTCTCGGCGGCAGCTCGGACCGCGACATTCACCTGCACATGCCCGAGGGCGCTATCGGCAAGGACGGGCCCTCGGCCGGCGTCGCCATTCTGACGGCGCTCGTCTCACTGATGACCAAGACGCGGGTCGACCCGGACATTGCTATGACGGGCGAGATCAGCCTCGGCGGGCAGGTCCTCCCCGTCGGCGGTCTCAAGGAGAAAATTCTCGCTGCTCACCGGGCCAACATCAAGAGTGGGTTATTCGCTTCCCTGGATTTCCTCGCCAGCCTAGCTGACCCTTTCCCGTCGCCGACCGCCGCAGAGCTCATCGTCCCTCAGGCTTGCCAGGGTGACATCGAGGAGAACGTCCACGCCTCGGTCAAGGACGGCATCGACATTGTCTACGTTTCGAACGTCCGCGAGGTCTTGTACGAGGTCTTTGGCGAGCTGCCTGTCGCCGAGTCGTGGAAGGACAAGTACCCGCTGCTCGAGCTCTACGGCGCCGCCGACGGGCCGGCACCGACCTCGCCTTCGTCCACCCTCAACGCCTCATAGAGTCCTCACCCCCCTCGTCTTCCCCTTCGTCTCGCTCCTTTACACGAACGTATCTGCTCCCTCCTTGCCGTCGTCCCGGTCTCCGCTGTCCTTGTACTTCGCGCGCCGCCCGCCAAACGCGCATTCTGCATGTAAACCTCCGCCCCCACCTACCCACCCCCCTTTCGAATGCATGATCCTCACGATTCAGTCTTCCGTCGTCATGATGAGAGCGATCGGGATATGATCTAGCAAAGTCGCTGGCATCGAGAGGGGCAGAGTGCAGCAGCTGCCGCGAACAGAGCCGCCTATCTGGACCTGCCTCCTGCAGACGCGGCGATCGCCGCCGCCAGCTGCTCCCCTTTAAGCCTCACCTTAGCTCGGCTCCATTAAGTCCCTCACCACCACGAGCCGGCCGTGGGTAGCCTTCAAGAGGCCGACCTTACTCGGTGGCGGGCGACTGCAAGTCTTCTCCTCCCGATCTACCACCCACTCGCCTCCCTCACCTGCCTGCCAGCCATGTCGCAGCCGGCGCGTCCTCCCACGTCGATCGAGGTCGTCCTCTTCGGTGCGGATTGACCCCCTTGGCCCTCATCTCATTCGCTCGACCTCCTTGCTGACTGCTCTTTCGGGCTCATGTTGACACCCAGTGCCCAACGCTCGTAGGTCCCGAGCTCGACCGTTCTTCCTTGCCATCCCTGGCTGAGCTGACTTCCGCCTCGCCGCCGCCCTGCAGACTGCCCCTCGTGCACGACGCACATCCTTGGCCTCCTCGGGGGCCTGCCGCTGCCGCTTTCTCAGCCGTCGGTCAGTTTCCTCACCAAGCGACTCTCCTTCAACCTCCCAGCCGAGGACGTCGACATCGGTAGCGCGACCCGCCTGGTGGAGGCTACTCTCGCCGACGGTGGCTTCGAGGTCGTACGCCCTTCAGCCGTTTTCGTCGAAGACGATGAGACCGGCACCGGCCCATACTTCCTCCCGGGTTCGTCAGGTCCAGCCTCCACCTCCACCATCGCCATCGGCTGGGGCGGCTTAATGTCCCGAGGCGTGCTTGGACGCGTCTTCGGCGCTCGGCAAGCCCGCCGGCGGGCCGAAGTCGGTCGGCGCTTGGCCGACGACCGCAGGCGGCAGCACCTCGCTCACTGCCTCGACTGTCAGCGTTCGGCCTTCGCGGACGACGCAGCGCCCGCAGCAGCGTCGACGGCGCATGAGGAGGGCGAGGCGTTCGAGCTCGCCGTAAGCCGTCCGAGGGAGGCGCAGCTGGTCGAGACGACGCTCAGCATCGACGGCATGTTCTGCGCGTGAGTAGGGCAGCCGAGTCCAGTCCTTCCGTGGAGACCCTGGCCTGACGCCCCTCCGCTTCAACAGCGCCTGTACCAAGACCTTGACGGGCCTTCTTGTCGCGCACCCGGCCATCACGAGCGCCGAGGTCGTCCTCCTGTCCAACGCGGCCGTCGTCACGCACGACGCTGCGGGCGTGTCGGCCTCGAACCTCGTCGAGCTTGTAGAGGACGCTGGCTACGGAGCCGAGGTCGTCAACTCGCGGCCAGTCAACTTCCCGCCAGTGGCTAGTCGGTCGACCGTTCCAATCGACGACGCAGATTCACGATCAACGAACCGGAGCACTTGGGAGGTCAAGGGCATGACCTGCGCGTGCGTACCTATTGCTTTCTGTCGCAGGCTTCTAGACGAGCGCTGTGCTGATCTGCTCGAGAGCTCGATAACAGATCCTGCTCTGGCTCGATCACCAAGGCACTCGGAAAGCTTCCGGGCGTTCTCTCGTCGTCCGTCTCTGCCCTACAAGGGTCAGCCGTTGTCGAGCATCTCGCCAGCGTCGCGCCAGAGTCAATCACGGAGGCCATCGAAGACGCCGGCTTTGATGCCGAGCTCGTGGAGACCGTCGTCGTCGACGTCGCCGTCGCAGACTCCGCTGCCGGCTTCGGTAGCGCTGCGACTGCCAGCAGTTCGACCTCTGGCCCGCGCGAGGTCCGCGTCCGGCTCGACGGCATGTTCTGCCCCGCCTGCGTCCGCAAGGTCGACGCCCACCTCGCCGCTCTCGTCCGAGCCGGCCAGATCCGCTCAGCAACGGCCCTGACGCTCCAATCGCCATTGACGACGGTCGTCTATGATCCGACTCCCAGCTTCACCCTGCGTGAGCTTTTGGCAGGTCTGGCAGCTCTCGACCCGGCCTTCAGGGCCGAGCCGTACGCCCCGCCTTCGCTCTCGGCTCGCGCGCGCGCTATCCAGGCCCGCGAGGCCCGCCAGCTGCTCGGCCACTTTGCGCTGGCCGCGCTCGCTACGGTCCCGACCTTCATCATCGCCATCGTCGGCATGGTCCTCCTCCCGAGGGACGCCCCATTCAGACGCTTCTGGGATCGGCCCGTCTGGGGAGGGGCCAGTCTTGGGACCGTCGTCCTCTGGGTCTTGGCGACGATTGTGCAATTTGGTGTCGGACGGTGCGTGACTCGTGTCCTCGGACCTGACGCTCTCTTGCGCCGTCTGACCCGATGCTTCCCCTACTTCTCCAGTATCTTCTACAAGCGCGCCTTCCGGCCGATCCTCGCCTACTTCCGCCGCCGGTCATCCGCGGCTCGCGCGACGAGCTGGTCGTGGCGCTCCCTTTTCTCGTTCGGCAGCATGGACCTTCTCGTCGTCCTGTCGACGACCACCGCCTACTTTGCCTCGCTCGCAATGCTCGCCGTCGACGTCCGTTCGCCGCGGATGGCTATGGACAAGGAAAAGTGCGTCGGGCCCGCACGCTGGCAGGGATCCCTTGCAAAACAGCAAACTGACCTCCCTCGCCAACCCGCTCTATCTATATCCAGGACAATGACCCTCTTTGACGCAAGCGTCTTTCTCATCTTCTTCATCGTGCTCGGCCGCGCGCTCGAAGGCTGGGCCAAGTCGAAGGTGAATCTTGAGCTCTCCTTGCTGGACGAGTTGCCCGACTATGCTGACTCTCACTGCACCGATGGCAGACCGGCGACGCCATTGCACTCCTTGGGTCGCTCAAGCCCGACACGGCTCTGCTCGTTGCGCCAACCTCGGACCTCGACAATGACAACTCGACGGGCGCCCCCGATTCGCTTGGACTCAAGCCGACCGTCTCGACCTCGAGTGCTGGAACTCTCATTGCGAAGGCGAACACGCTCCTTTACTCGGTCGAAGTCGCAGCCATGCCTGCTGCGCCCTCGGCGAGCTCATCTGCGACCGAGGTCGCCGTCTCGCACCTCGAGCTAGGCGATCTCGTCCTCGTCCGGCCTGGCGCGCTCCCGCCGTCGGATGGAACAATCGTCCGAGGCCAGTCTGCATTCGACGAGTCGTCCCTGACGGGCGAGTCTCGGCCTGTCGCCAAACGTATTGGCGACGTCGTCCTGACCGGCACCATCAACGTCGGCCGCGAGGCTGTCGTCGTCCGCGTCGACTCGCTTGGCGAAGACACGATGCTCTCTCGTATCGGTAAAGCGGTCGAGGGCGCCATGTCGGGCAAGAGCCGGATCGAGGAGCTCGCCGAGCGCATCACCGGCGTCTTTGTCCCGTGCATCGTGCGTCGCTGCTTGAGCCTGCCCCCAGTCATATCTGTCTCGGCTGCTGCTGACCCTCTCTCGCGCTCCTTGCAGGTCTACTTTGCTCTGATCGTCCTTGCGATTTGGCTCGGCCTGACGCTGAGCGGCCGGATTCCGGACGACTGGATCAAAGCCCACGCGATCCCGACTAACGGCGACAAGGTCTTCTGGGCCTTTGAATTCTGCATCGCCGTCAGTTTCCAGGCTTGCCTGCTCAGACGAAGCGCCAGGCTGACACGCACTTGATCACGCAGGTCCTCGTTGTCGCCTGCCCCTGTGGCATTGGGCTGGCTGCGCCGACCGCTACCGCCGTCGGACTCGGTCTGGCCGCCCAGGCCGGTGTCCTCGCGCAGGGCGGCGGGTCGGCCTTCCAAGCCGCGACCAAGGTCGACACGGTCGTCTTTGACAAGTGCGGCCTCGCTCAGGCCCTTCTGCCTCACCTGGCTGGCGCTGACCTTTGCTGCCTGGCCCTCCTTCCCTTCCCAGGACCGGCACCCTAACGACCGGCAAGCCCGCCGTAACGGACTACGACTACGGCTCGTCCGAGGTCCTTCGCGGGCTCTGCAACCGAGCGGACCCAAAAGCGTCCGGCGACCGACACTTCCTCCTATCTGCCCTGCGCGAGCTCGAGTCGCAATCGTCGCATCCGCTGGCATCGGCCCTCCAAGCCTTTGCCGACGAGCAGCTCGCGCTCCTCCCCGCATCGGCCTCGCTTAGCGCCGCAATCTCTACCGGCGCATCTGAAGAGATCGTCGGCCGCGGCCTGAAGGCGGTCGTCACCGCCGAGTCGGGCATGGCAGGCCAGCCGCCTCTCCGATTCGAGGTCTGCGTCGGCAACGAGGCGCTGATGACGACGGTCGGTGCGGTCCTTCCCGCCGGCCCCCTCATTCAACGCTGGAAGGAAGGCGCCAAGTCAGTCGTCCTTCTCGCAGCCAAGCGGCTGACTGTGTCGGGCGATGGCGACCAAGTCGGCACGTACCAGGTCTGCGCGAGCTTTGCCGTCGCCGACCCGCTTCGGCCCGAGGCGGAGGAAACCATCGCCAAGCTGCGGAAAGCGGGCAAGGAGGTCTGGCTCTGCAGCGGCGACAATGCGGTGACTGCCCGCGCGGTTGCTCGGCAAGGTAAGAGCGCTCTCAATCTGCTCAGTCTGAAAGGACGACCACCGACTGACTTCTGGCTGCTCTGCTGCAACAGTCGGCATCCCCGATGACTGCGTCGTCGCTGGTGTCCTGCCCGAGGGCAAAGCTCACCACATCAATAAGCTCAAGAGCTTGCCCGCCGTTGGGAAAAGCTCGACGAACGGTCGCTGTATCATGATGGCGGGCGACGGCTTGAATGACGCTGTTGCACTCGCCGCTGCCGATGTAGGGTTCGTCGCATTGTCCTATCTGTTCGACCGAGGAGAGCGCGTCGCTGACATGTTCGACCACCTCTGTCCGCGCAGCGTCGCCATGGGCTCGGGCTCGCAGGTTTCGGTCGTCTCGGCCGACTTCGTCCTGCTCAACTCGTCGCTCGACTCGCTCCTCAAGCTGCTCGACATCAGCCAGCGTGTCCTCAACCGGACCAAGCTCAACTTCTGCTGGGCGCTTGTCTTCAACCTCGTCTGCCTCCCGCTCGCAGGAGGCGTCTTCATGGCCGCCGGCCGCACCAAGCTCGCCCCCGTCTGGTCGGCGCTCGCGATGGCCCTGTCGAGCGTGTCGGTCGTCATGAGCTCCCTCGCGCTCAAGTGGGGCATCTGAGCGCCGCGGATGCCATGCGTCGTGAATCCTTTGACGTGGAGGGAGATCGTCCTGCGAGCCAGAATGTGAGAGGAGAGAGAGAGAGTCGCCAGTGTTCAATCAAGAGTAGAGAGATACAAGTAATGCCGGGACTGGCGGGCGAAAATGTGCACGGGGACCTTTCCCTCAGAAGGCGACGCTCGTGCGTCTCAGACGGCGCAACTCGGCCGCCCGATTCTCGCGTGGGACAAGACCGGGGGCCGGAGAAGGTCCGCGACGCGTCGCCGAGGCCGAAGGCGGCCTTGCCAGCTCTTCACCTCCTGGCCGAGCAGGCGCGTCGGGCATTGGCCGAAAGGACGACGGGGCGTGTGAGGCGGAGAGAGACCCACGGCCGGCGACTGGAGCGTTGCCGGTCGCAGAAGTAGAGCGGCTGAAGGCAGCCGGCTGAAAGTTATTGCCGGCCGTCGATACGCGCGACGACGGGCGAGTCGCTGCGCCGGCGACGGAGTTGCTTGACTTGATCGTCGCAGCCAGGCTCGAGCGCAGGAGCGCCGCCCTGTTCTGACGAGGGGCCAAAAGGGGCTCGGTCGTCGTCGAATGGACCTGGATCGACTGCCGGCGCTTGTGACCGGGGACGTTGGCAAACGTCTCCTGCGCCTTCTCTGCGCGGATGGCTGAAGGTGCCAGCGATCCCGATCTAGATGCGGAGCGCGACAGCGCAGAGTGCGGCCGTCGGACAAGAACAAGCTGGGCAATGGGGGCGATCTCATCCTCGGCGATGCTCACGACGTCGACAGAAGCCGAAGACACCGAGCGCGGAGGGCAAGCGACCGGCGCAAGGGTCGACCGCCGTCGGTGCAGTGTCCCAGCGTCATCCGGCACGCTCTTAACACGGGGGAGGTGCGCAATGCCCGGCAGTGGTGCAACCGTCGACCGCCGGCGCTCCGCCTTCTTCTCCGCTTCGACTTTGACGCGCTCCGCCCGAGCGGCAGCTTTCTCCTGCTCAATGGCCTGGTACGCCCGACCGGCGGCGTCGTCCTTTGCCCTCAGCGAGGACGCGCGCGTCTGCCGGGGCGCGACAGACGGAGGGAGTGTCGAGGCGACAGAGATCGTCTCTGACCGCCGATGACCGGGTGTGTGGGCGTACAAGGCAGCCTGGGCGGCCAGGTTGTCGGTCGACATGCGCCGGAGAGGAGCGGGCGCCTTGCCTTGCCGGATGAGCGACGCGCGGTTCTCGCGTGGTGGGTGAGTCGGCGCCTTGATCGAGGGCACATCGAGCTGTAAGTTCGAACGCGAGCGCTTGTGGCCTGCAGAGTGTCTAAAATGTCAGGGTTTGATCGTCAGAATGGCGATAAAGGCAACTCACCTGGGACCGCGGTGAAGTCGGTCGGGACGTGCCCGGCCCCCTTGCTGCTACCGTTACTTGAGCCGAGGGCATCCGGATCGGCGCCAGCCCTGAGCAGCGAGGCGCGCGACTGTCGCACAGGGTGCTCGGGAGCCCAGGTTGTTGGCGGCGCCGGCCGAGCCTTGAACGTCTGGCCGATCGACCGACTGAGCAAATGCGAGCCAGCGGACGACGAGGTCGTCGAGCGCGACGAAGCGGCGTCATCGCGGTCGTCGACAGCTGTTGGAGGAGATCCGGTCGGTGTCGGCCGAGAGAGAGATGCGGCTCTTTCGTCGGTAGACGAAGCGGTGTTGAGCGCCGCCATCGACTGCTGGCGCTGGGCGACTCGGAGAGGAGGCGGCCCCTCGGGCGTCGTGCTGCCCTTGCGGTCGTCCATCCAGCGTGACCCGGGCGGCCGGCCGGAGATGAGGGGCGAGTCGTCCGGATCGCCCTCGTTGCGCGCGAGCGAGCGAATCCGGTGGGCAAAAATGAGGTTGGCCGGAGTCGGGGTTGACGGCGTCGCGTGCATCGAGGAGGGCTTGGACGCGAGCTGGCCGCCGACTAGAGGGGTCAAGGGCTTTAGGGACGAGCGCGTCGTCAGCAACCGCAAGCTCTCTTACGCTGGCAGAGCTCGATGCAAAGCATGCCTCCATGCTTGAGCCATCCTACCGAGGGAAACGCTCATCGACAGGGATCTGAACGGCGCCGCCCTGCCAGCTGTAGTCTACGCCCCGCCTCCAAACCCCTTTGAGGCAAGGCAGCAAGCGGCAGAGGACGCACCAGGGCAGTTGGCGGAGACGCCGTACCGGTCTCCATGCTGAGCGTCTGGGTGCTCGAGAGTCTAGCTTGGGGATGGAGGCTGGTAGCGATGGGGTCGGCGAACAGGTCAGCGACGGCCGAGCGCATGCTCGAGTCACCGGGCGCCGCATCACCTCGTCGGACGGTCGAGCGCTCTACGAGAAGGGGTCTCGGGAAGCCTACCTTTCTGCTAGCCAAGAGACGACGTGTCCGATCCTGGTCTCGTCGTCGTCGTTAGAGAGGTAGGCAGAGGGCTCGGCCGGAGCTCGGGAGGAGAGGCGGCCGGGCCTTCACGCCGTCGCTCCGGGCGGCGGCCGCCTCGCCCTTCCCCCCTTTGATGCGACGTTTCAGCCCCTGTTCCGAGCCTTCACCGACGCTGCTCTGGCCCGGCCCCGATCGCAAGGACGACGACCGCCGATCAGTCGTAAAGGGGAGAGTCATCGAATGGAAGGAACGGGTTGATGGGGTGGCGGCAGTGAAGACGTCCCCATGTGGCTAGAAAGGGAGGAGGGAGGGAGAGGGAGGGCGTCGCTCGGGGGGAGCCAGAGTGACCGTCGGACTAGGCAAGGCTACGTGAAGGGGCGGGAAGAGGAAGCGCAAGCGAGAACGGGATCAAGGAGCGACGAGTGGCGGTCTAAGTGAGGGAGGTGGAGAGGAAGAGAGCAGCTTAGGCCGAGGTGGCGGGGGCGGCAGCCTCGGCGGCGGGGGCAGCAGCGGCCTCAGCGGCAGGGGCGGCAGCCTCCGCAGACGGGGCGGCGGCGGCGGGCGCGCCGGCCTGCTCCTGCTGCGACCACTGCTCGAGGACGGCCATGGCCTCCTGGACCTTGGCGAGGAGGGCCTCCGGGGTCTCGATGAGGTGGAGGAGCTCCATGATGTCCATCTCGAGGAGCATGCCGGTGATCTTGCCGGCGAGGGGCTCGTTGATGGCGGCGATGAGCGGGTAGAGAGCCTCGCCGAGGGTCTGCTTCTGCTCAGCCGGCGAGGCCGACGCGAGCGAGGCAGCGGTCAGGCCCTGGTTGCCACCGGCGCGGGGGGCGCCGGCCATCGGGCGGGGCGGGACGCGGCCGGCCGGGCCAGGGACGGGCGCGCCGTTGGGCGGGCCAGGGACGCGCGGGCGGACCGTGTTGGCCCGGTAGTTGGGCGGGAGGGCACCGGCCGGGGGAGGGGGCATGTTGGGGTAGGCCTGCTGGGGGTAGCCGGCCGGGGCGGGCGCGTAGCGTGGGCGGACCATGCCCGGCTGCTGGGCGTAGGCCATCGGGGGCGGGCCGCGCTGCTGGGGGTAGGCGCCCGGCGGGGGCATGCCCGGCTGGTAGTAGGCGCCCATCGGGGCCATCTGGTTGACCATCGACATGCGCTGGTTGGCGCGCATCGAGATCTGGGCCTCAAGCTGCGAGCGGCGGACCTCGCGCCGCTGGGCGAGAGCGACGTAGAGCGGCTTGTTGTTGGTCGACAGCCGGCCGTTCATCTCCGAGACGGCCTTGGTGGCCTCCTCGGGCGTCGTGAAGCAGACGAAGCCAAAGCCGCGCGAGCGGGCGTTCTCGTCCTTCATGATCTTGGCCGAGGTGATCTGGCCAAAGGGCTCAAACTCGGCCCGGAGCTTCTCATCGTCCCACTCGTCGTCGATGTTCTTGATGAAGAGGTTGACGCCGGCAAACTTGTTGAGCTTCTCGTTCTTGGCGGCCTCGTACGACCGGCGGAGCTCCTCCTCGCGCTCGCCCTTCTTCTGGGCCCGGGCGACAAAGATCTTCTTGCCCTTGACCTCCGAGTCGTTGAGCTCGTCGACCGCCGACTTGGCGTCCTCGTGCTTCTCAAAGTTGACAAAGCCAAAGCCGCGGGGCTTGCCCTCGTCGTCGACCGAGAGCACGCACGAGGTGACGGGGCCAAACTTCTCAAAGAGCGCGGTGAACTCGTCCTGGGCGACGTCCTCGGCGAGGTTCTTAACAAAGACGTTGGTGAACTGGGCCTTCATCTCGTCGAGCTTGGACTGGCGCTCCTTCTTGGAGACGTGGTGACCAACAAAGACCTTCTTGTCGTTGAGCAGCATGCCGTTGACCGCCTTGATGGCGTCGTTGGCCGCCTCGGCCGTCTCGTAGTGGACGAAGCCGTAGCCGCGGGCGTTGCCGGCCTCGTCGACGGCGACCTTGCAGCTCAGGACGTTGCCGAAGGCGGCAAACGTGTCGTGCAGGGCCTTGTTGTCGATGCCCTCGTCGAGGTTCTTGATGAAGATGTTGCCCTGGCCCGTCTTGCGGAGAGCAGGGTCGCGCTGGGACCACATGATGCGGCAGGCCCGGCCCTTGATGAGCGAGTAGTTGAGCGAGTCGAGCGCGCGCTCGCCGTCGGCCGCGTTGAGGTAGTTAACGTAGGCGTAGCCGAGCGAGCGCCGAGTGACGGCGTCGCGGCAGACCCGGATCGAGGCGACGGGACCAATCATGTTGAAGATGTCGAACAGCATGGCCTCGGTGACGGTCGGCTCGAGCTCGCCGACGTAGAGCGAGGCCGAGGGGGGCGCGTTGGCAGCGGCCTGGGCGGCGGCGACCGGGGCCGTCTGGGCCGGGGCGGCAACGGGAAGCGCGACCGGCGCCGGCGCGGGCGACGACTCGGTCTTGGTCTCGGCCTCGGTGGTAGTGGAAACCTCCTTGGCAGGGGTGGTGGCCTCAGCGGCGGGGGTCGTCTCGGAGGCTAGGCGAGAGAAGGCAGCGTTGAGAAAAAAACAGACCAGGCGGGAGGTGAGCGGCTCATCCACAACGAGAGCTCGCCGTGGCTAGGGGCCAACAGAGGATCAGACTCACGGGCAGACATCCTTGAGAACGTTTTTTCGAAAGGAGAAGGGGGGAAGGGGTCGTTACTGATGTCTGGAAAGGCGGAGCAAGAGGAGACGTCGACGACGTCAGTCAACCTGCGGGCAGCGAAGGGCGTGTCGAATCCGGAGCCGGGGTCGAGGACCGCAGGCCTGGCCAGCAGACAGACAGTCCCGGGCAGGCGCGGCGTGCGGCTCCTACTAGCGAAACGACAGCAATCCGCGGCGGGTCTGGCGAGGATGGGCAGACGAGCGAGCTCGGTTGGCCAGGGGTGGTCGTCTGCCTGCCGCCTGCCGCCCGCCTCGCCACATGCCTGCCGCCGCCGCCGCTAGCCGCACCACGCCCAAGCCGTCGCAGCCAAGCCATGCGCCGCCCAGGAAGAGCTGGCCTCTGGTCGTGCCGCTGCTGGCGCGTGGCCTGCAAGCCGTGCTGCCACGCCCGCTGACAGGAGCCCGAGAAGGGACGAGACTGACGGTTTTTTTGGGTCCTTTGGTCTCGACCTAAACCAGTGAGCTCGCTGGGGAGGAAGGGCTTTGTGTTGTGGAGGGGGTTTTCTTCGATGACGTGGGCTTTTGGAGACCGAGAGGTTTAGGCCGACGAAAGGGGTTTTTTCGAAGGAGACGAGGGAAGGGACGAGGGGGGGGGCGGAGGGCTGGGGAAGGTGCTTCACGGAGGAGAAGGAAGGGAGGAGGGCAGGCCAACCGACGCCTTCGGTACGGCCGCGCGGGCGGGCGGGCGGCGGGGCGTCTCCCGCGCGCGGGCAGGACGAAAGATTGCGGTCGACGGCCGAGGGTTTGCATCGGATCCGTCGGGATGCATCGCTCGGCTTGGTCGGGCGAGGCTGAGTAGCTCGTCGCCTCGGCTCGCCCTCGTGCGGTCCTCCTCCTCCTCCTTCTTGTTCAGCAAGTCGCAAGACCCGAGCAGAGGGGCTGACTGAGACCGGGCTGAGCACGACATACGCCCCGGGGTCCGCACTCAAACTGTGTCGCTCGTCCGAAGAGGACGACGCCTCTCGCATGCGCGGGAGATCACACCGGCCGACGCGTGCCCGGCCACCGCGTCTGGCTCGAGCCGGACGACCGCATCGACGACGAGCCCGGACGACAAGACGACGCTGTTCGGGCGCCGGGCTGCCCGTCGAGGCCGGGTTTGCCTCCCCTCTCCTTTCTGACGCGCCTGGCTGCCCAGCTCTGCCCGACGGCCCTTCCTCGATGCCCGCCCAGCCCTCTCGAGATGCCCGAGCGTGTCGGAGCCCCTTTCGCCCGCAGCGCGCAGGGCGCGTCGATGGCCGAGCACTTTGCGAGATGCCCGAGCCCGAGCGAGCGGCCGCCCCTCTGGCTCCCGGGCCCGTCCGTTCGGCCCCCTGCTCTCCCACCTTGGCTTCAACTGACCCAGCGGCCGGTGGCTTTCGATCGCGATGCCTGCCCCTGCCCGGACGAGTGACGGCTGACAAGGTGGTCTATGCTCCTACAAAGCATCGCGGGCTCGCGGGCTCAAGGGGCGGCTTCTTCCTTCTCAACACAACCTGGCTTCGCAGTCGTTTGCACCTCCTCCCCGTCAAGCAGCAGCGACCCCCTTCCCCCCTCGCTCAGCCATGTCGGCCTCCTCGACGCCGATCATCCCTCCAGTAGCCACCCTCGGCCGGCCACTCAACCTGTCGGCTCCGACCCCTCCGCCGCCCGCCGCCGCCAACAGCAAGCTTGACCACGCCAAGCCGACGACGACGACGTCCTCGCGCAGGTTGGCCAGCTCAGGCTCCTCGTCCTCTTCGTCCAGCGACGACGAGAGCAACATGGGGCCGGCGACACCAGCATCGTATGACTCTGCGGCGACGGAGCAGGGTCAGAACGAGAACATCTCATACCTCGCTTCCGAGCTCAAGGTGCGAGCGCTACCCCTGACCCGACCGCCGGCTCCAATGTCCATGCGAAAGCTGACATTGTCTCGTCGCCCGTCCCTCAAACAGGCCGAGCAGGCCCTCCTCAAGTCGCGCGGTCTCCCTCCGCATCGGCCACCGCTCGCGCTCGCGCTCGACCACCTCTCGGTCCGCGGCGAGGGCGGCTCTGGCGTGTCGTTTGCGCCGACGGTCGGCTCGACCTTCGCCCCCTGGACGGGGGCCAAGGACAAGCGGCGGATGCGCAAACTCGAGCAGGCCAAGGGCCTCGACGAGGTCGAGAAGGGCGAAGGCGAGAAGCAGGAGAAGAAGTTGGGCGAGGAGAACCTGAAGAAGGGCGAGAAGTGCGACCTCACTCTGCTTCATTCCTTCGGCCAGATTTCAACACTGACGCTCGACTGGCTTTGCTATTGCCAGGTTCCTCCTGCACGACATCTCGTTCGTTCTTCAGCCGTCCGAAATGCTGCTCGTCGTCGGCCGACCCGGCTCGGGCTGCACGACCCTCCTCAAGGCAGTCGCCGGCCTTCGTGAGGGCTTTGCCGGCGTCGACGGCGAGGTCCTCTACGGCTCGATGAAGGCGAGCAATTCAAAGGCGCTGAGGCCGTACAAGGCGGCCGTCTGCTTCAACTCGGAGGACGACATTCACGTGCGTCTGGCTGCTCTTTATCGCACCTACTCGCATCGTTGCTGACACCCGTCTTGTGCTGCCTCGCCACCGCCAGTTCCCCAACCTCTCGGTCCGCAACACGCTCGACTTTGCCTTTGCGCAGAAGACGCCGTCGCCCGAGGTCCGCCGGCCCGTCTCGCACGACGACGACAAGCCGCTCGGCGAGAAGGACTTCAACGCCCAGGCCAAGGCGCGGCTGCTCAAGGTCTTTGGGCTCGAGCACACCGAGGACACGCCCGTCGGCGACGAGTACGTCCGCGGCGTCTCGGGCGGCGAGAAGAAGCGCGTCTCGATCACCGAGGTCCTCGCCAACCGGGCCTCGATCCAGGCCTGGGACAACGCGACCCGCGGCCTCGACGCCAACACGGCGCTCTCCTTCACCAAGGCGCTCCGGACGTACGCCGACCTCGAGCGGCTGACGGCCGTCGTCTCGCTCTACCAAGCCGGCAACGGCATCTACGATCAGTTCGACAAGGTCCTCGTCCTCGCCGAGGGCCAGGTCATCTTCTACGGCCGGCGCACGGCCGCCAAGACGTACTTTGAGGAGATGGGCTTCGACGCTGTCGAGGGCGCCAACGTCGCCGACTATCTGACGGGCACGACCGTCCCTAAGGAGCGCCAGGTCCGGGACGGCTTCGAGGGCAAGATCCCCGAGACGATCGACGACTTTGCCAGGCGGTACCGCGAGTCGGAAGTCGCCAAGGAGATGCGCAAGGAGCTCGACGACCACCTAGCCAACATGGACGAGGTCGAGCGCCACACGACCGAGGCCCAGGAGGCGATCCAGGCCGAGAAGCACAAGGGCGCGATTATGCGCGAGCCTCACGTCCGCGGCATCTGGGCCCAGACGATGATCGCCCTCCGGCGCGAGGTCCAGCAACGCTGGGGCGACAAGTGGTTCGTGCGCGCTCCGCTCTTCTTGCAGCCGGAGCCCGACTCTGACGCTGCTCTCCCGCTTGCGCTCCTTAACAGGACCTTCTGGGCTCGCCAGGTCACGACCTTCATCATGGCCTTCGTCGTCGGCTCAGTCTTCTACAACCTCCAGAATGAGACGAACGATATCGTGCGCCCCCCTTTCCTTGCCACTCCAGCGGAATGGGCTAACGATCCCTCCAACTCTGCTGCTTGCAGTTCCTCCGAGCCGGCGCCCTCTTCCTGTCGCTGCTCTTCCCCACCGTGGGAACTCTATCTGAAACGACAGCCAGTTTCGAAGGCCGGGCCATCCTTGCCAAGCACAAAGGCTTCACGCTCTACCGACCGGCCGCGCTCTTCTTTGCGCAGACGCTCGCCGATATCCCGACATTTTTCGTCTCGCAGTCGATTTTCTGCATCGTCATCTTCTTCCTCGTCAACCTGCGGCAGACGGCCGGCAACTGTCGGTCCCTGGCCCTGCATCGCTCGCTGCCTTTCTAGCTTGCGCCGCTGACGACACCGCCGCTGCCCCCGACCAGTCTTCATCTACCTCCTCTTCACCTTCTCCTCGACCGTCACCCTTACCGCGTTCTTCCGCGCCGTCGGCGCGAGCTTCGACAACTTCCAGGATGCCTCAAAGGGTGCGCTTCTCTTGCTCTTGGCCGAGGCCGCTCCTTCTTGACTGACATCTCGTCGACTCGGCCCACGTCCTGTCCGCAGTCTCCGGTCTCAGTACGTCTCTTGCTGTCTCGCAGCGAGCTATCCAAGCGGAGACGTCAGCTGACCCACGTCTGGCTCTTCCTGTCCGCAGCGTTCAGCATCTGGGTGACTTACGCCGGCTATGGTCCGTCTCCTGCTCGACGCTAGGATCGCAATCAGTGATGCTGACTCTCGTTTTGTTTTGCCGATCGACCCACAGCCATCGCCGGCCCGCAGATGAAGCCCTGGTTTGGCTGGCTCCGTTGGATCAACCCTATCTACTACGCCTTCGAGGCCGTCATGGCATCCGAATTCTCGGGAGTCGATTACCAGTGCTCGGACCGCAGCACCGTACCGATCGGCCCGTCGTACGCCGGCCAGCCTGCCGGTTGCGCCATGGCAGGTTCGACGCCCGGAGTACGTCTCTCTCACCTCGGGCTGCCCCTGCTGGGTGTGTGAGCGAGCTGACTCTGACTGCCTCCTGCACCGGCCACAGGACTCGCTGGTCGAGGGCTCGACCTATCTGACCCAGGCCTTCAACTTCGAATACGGCCACGTCGTCAGTCGAGCTCGCCCTTCACTCGTCGACCTTGCGCATGCTGACCCTTAGGTTGCCTTCTCGCTCTCGTGTAGTGGCGGAACTTCGGCCTCATTATGTACGCACGACGCGTCCCTTGCGACCGAAGTCGCATCATCACTGACTATCGTCTTGCGGCCTCCTCCTTCCAGTGTCTTTTGGCTCTTCATCTGCCTGATCAATGTCTGGCAGGTCGAGCGCCTGCCTGCTGCCGGCTCTAAGAGTTAGTCGCTGCCTTCAATTAGTGCGGCGTCTCCCTTTCTCTTAAATCATCAGCTGACACTCTCGTCGCCCTCCCTGCAGAATCCGTTCTGCTTTACAAGCGCGGCGGAGGCAAGAAGTTCATCCGCCAGCAGCGCGATGCCGCAGACTCAACTGCCCGGCCCGGCTCACTCATCGGTGGCGCAGCTTCCTCGACCGACACCTCCCGGACGCTTACCAGTCGCCAGACCTCTCAGGTCGGCAAGACGGGGGGCGAAGTCGAGTCATCCGACGCCGTCTTCACCTGGAAGAACCTCAACTACGTGCGTCGCCTTGCTGCGTACTTACCCATCCCGTCCTCAAGACTGACACCCAACGAACACGTTTTGCAGACGGTCGGCGACAACATCCACCTGCTCAACGACATCTCAGGCTACTGCAAGGTCCGTCTGTCGCTCTCGCTGCGTTACTGTGACGCCGCTGACCCTTCAACTGTCGCGCTTCGCAGGCCGGCGAGCTGACAGCTCTCATGGGCTCGTCCGGTGCCGGCAAGACGACGCTGATGGACGTCCTCGCTGGCCGTAAGGACCAGGGCGAGATCAAAGGCGAGGTCCTCTTCCAAGGCAAACCGCTGCCGATCTCATTTACGCGGACGACGGGCTATTGCGAGCAGCAGGACGTCCACCTGCCGCAGGCGACCGTCCGCGAGGCCCTCGAGTTCAGCGCCCGGCTCCGTCAGCCTCGGACGACGCCCGACAAGGAGCGCATCGCCTACGTCGACGAGATCAGTGAGTGCCGCTCTTCGTCACCGTAGCCGTCTGCCGTCCTTAACTAATCCCTCCTCTCCCTCTTCCTTCCTTGCTCAGTTGAGCTGCTCGAGCTGCACGACATTGAGGACGCCATCATCGGCGTGCCCGGCGCCGGCCTCGGCATCGAGCAGCGCAAGCGGCTGACGATCGCGGTCGAGCTTGTCGCCAAGCCGTCGATCCTCTTCCTTGACGAGCCGACGTCGGGCCTCGACGGCCAGTCGTCCTTCATCATCGTCTCGTTCCTCCGCAAGCTCGTCAAGAGCGGTCAGGCCGTCCTCTGCACGATCCACCAGCCGTCTGCGAGTCTCTTCAAGGAGTTTGACAACGTCCTCCTGCTCAAGAGCGGCGGCCGGGTCGCCTACTTTGGTGCGGTCGATGCCCTGCCGGCCTATTTCAAGGGTCACGGCGCCAAGATCCCCAAGGGCGTCAACCCGGCCGAGGCCATGATCGACATCCTCCAGGACGCGCCCGAGGGCATCGACTGGGCAGACACTTGGGCCGAGAGCGACGAGAGCAAGAAGGCGATGGAGACGCTTGAGAGGCTCAAGGAGGCCGGCTCCAAGAACGAGGTCAAGCACGAGGGCGACGGCGACGAGTGCGTACGACGACTGCCTGAAGAGCTCGCTCATGTCCCTGGCTGACCCTCGACCTTTTTGTAGGTATGCCTCGACGACGATCATGCAGCTCAAGCTTGTCACGGCGCGGGCCACGACTCAGGTCGGTCCGATGGCCTTGCCGTAAATTTGCCCTTCGTCGCTGACGTCCTTTCGTACGTGCAGCTCTGGCGCGACACCGAGTACGTCACCAACAAGATCGCCCTCCACGTTCTGAGCGGCCTCCTCAGTCAGTTCTCGCCGGCTTCCCTGCCCTTGCTGCCGCGGCCTCCGGCTGACGGGCCTCTTCTATCGCAGACGGCTTCTCGTTCTGGATGATCGACAACACCGAGATCGGCCTCCAGCTCCGGCTCTTTACCGTCCTTCAGTCAGCACCTACTCTTCGAGCTCAACGACTTCCGTTGCTCCAGCGCTGACGTTGGGACCCCTTCCTCTCTCCCGCCTAGGTTCGTCCTCGTCGCCCCCGGTGTCATCGCCCAGGTGCAACCAAAGTTCATCGCCAACCGCGACGTCTTTGAGGCCCGCGAGAAGAAGGCCAAGCTCTACAGTTGGAAGGCGTTCATCCTCGGCGAAATTGTGAGTCTGGAAACAGAGCCTCGCGCAACTGCCCGGTTGCTGACCCTCTCCTCCCCTCTGCAGACGGCCGAGATCCCCTATCTCTTCGTCTGCGGCTTCCTCTACTGGGCGACCTGGTACGCGACGGTCGGCTTCAGCTTCCGCGCGGACATCGCCGGCCCCGTCTTCCTCCAGGTGCGTCGTCCGGAGCACGGCAGTAAAAAAGCTCTGTATCGAGACTGACGCGAGGCGCACCTCGCCGCAGATCATCCTCTACGAGTTCCTCTACACGGGCATTGCCCAGATGATCGCCGCCTACTCGCCGAGCGCCGTCTTTGCCGCCCTCGTGCGTTGGCTCACTCTGCATCGTTTGTATCCTCCCAACGCTGACTTCCTCCATCCAATGTTTCCTCAGATCAACCCGATCGTCATCAACACCATGGTGCGTTCGCTCTCCGTCGTCTGCTTGCGGCTATCGCTGACCTATCCCCGACATCCCCCTCAGATCACATTCGCTGGAGTTTTCATCCCGTTCTCCCAGATCACCGCCTTCTGGCGCTACTGGTGCGTCCTCGAGCTCGATCACTCGTCTCGGCTTTCGACTCTCCGCTCGAGCTGACCGCCGCCGCCGGCCCCCCTCCTCTCTCCATCGCAGGCTTTACTACCTCAACCCCTTCACCTATCTCTTCGGCGGCCTGCTCGTCTTCCCCGTGTGGGACGTTCAGGTCCAATGTGCGATCGAAGAGATGGCCATCTTCAACCCGCCCGCCGGCTCGACCTGCGGCGACTACCTCCAGACGTATCTCTCGATGGGCCCTCAGGGCTACCTCGACAACCCGGTGCGTCTGGCCAGCGGATCCTCGCCCCGCCGTCTGACACTGCCGCTGACGCCGCCGCCGCCAACTTGTGCCCTTCAGAACGCGACTGCCAACTGCATGTACTGCCCAGTGGCGAGCGGCGCCGAGTACCTCGCCCAGCGCAACCTCTACCGGCACGTCTACGGCTGGCGCAACATCTGCATCACCGCCCTCTTCTGCCTGTCGTCGTACGCCTGCGTCTTCGTCCTGATGAAGCTCCGCAGCAAGAAGACCAAGGTTGCGAGCGTGAGTCATGTGCTCGACCGTGACCTTTCTGCCGCCTGTTCATGAGCTGACTGGCTGCCTCGCCTTTGATGTTCCTACCAGTGAGCGAGTCGCGCGCGCCGTCCGAGGGCTTCGGCCGACGCCCTGCTCCCTCCCTCTTTCGGCTGCCCTGCTGGCCTGCCATTGCTCCTTCATAGATTCGCTCCTTTCTAATCCGCAACCACATCCATCACTGTATCCCTTCCCCAGCCCCAATCGTTTTCTCCTGCTCATGCGCTGCGATGCCTCTTCGCTCCTGATCACAAGACGCGAAGACTCGGGTCGCCAGCCGAGCGGCTGATGCTTCGAGTTGGTCTGCGCGCGCGCCCGCGGTCTGCTGCCGTCGACTCTGCAGCAAGGCCCGCTGGTGATGCCCGGTGGACGTTGGCAACATGCTCTGTGCGGCGTCGACCCCCTTCGGCCGAAGACTGCGACGGCCCTTCCGCGGTCGTGGCGCGTGGCGGCTGCTGCGCGATGCTTCGCCGCGCTGGCGTGCCCGGCCTCATCCGGCTGGTCAGGGAGATAGGGCAGCCTCCCTTTCCTCCCGACGCCCACCTGCTCCCTTCACAGCCTGCGCTGACTGCCGCTTGCTCTGCTCACGGCCTGTCCCGACCACTCACTACATAATCGACGGTGGGCAGGCGTCCGACAGCCGCTGCCCCTCCCGGAAGCAGCGTCCTTTGCCAACAGGCGGTCGATCGCTTCGGCAGGCCCTCGGTTCGCACTCGTTCGGCCGGCCGTGGGCCAAAATCTTGAGAGCCGCTGGTGCGCTGCAGCCGCCGGGCGACCGACGCCGACCGACCTCCAGCCCTCGGTCCCTGCTGCTGGCTAGCCACGCCCTCGTTTCGGCCGGTCCTGACTCCCCCGTTTCTCACACACCAACCCCCCCAACGCACTCCCTCTCCCCTCGTCGCCCACCTCGTCCTTCTCTCAGCGCCTAGCAGCCAGCTCTCGTTTAAGCCCGCGCCTCGGCCAACGACCCTCACCTCTCGCATCATGCACGTCACCCACGGCGACAGCCGCTCGACGAGCGCGACCGACCTCGACCTCGAGTCGTCGACCGGGCGCGACGTCTCGGGCAAGGCGTATGCCGAGAACATGACCCCGCCGTCCGTCGCCGCCGCCTCGCAGGGCGTCCTCAAGGTCGACGAAGTCTTTGGCCAGATCAAGGACAGCGGGCCCGACTACCGTGCCGTACGTCTGTTCCTGCCACTGCCGCCGCCGCCACCACCACCACCGACGACGGCGACCGTCGTTGCCGCGCACTCGCAGCCTCGGCCGCGCGTCTCGCGAGGTCGAGCGGTGGCTTTAGGTGGCCGGACCACTTCGAGACGGAGCACCACCACCTGCCTTCACAAACTATGCACAGCGGGCTGACATTTGCCGCTGCCTTGACCTGCTACAGCTCGGCTGGCTTGGAACCTCCGTCCTCATGATGAAGACGCAGATCGGCCTTGGCGTCCTCAGTCTGCCTAACGTGCTCATCACCCTCGGCATCGTCCCGGGCATTCTCTGCCTCATTGCTATGGTGCGTCGTTACGTGACGACTGGCCGCGCTTACGAGCTCGATCGCTGACTCTCTTTCGGATCCCTCGCTCGCCCGTGTCCCTGACTCGCTCGCTGTCACTCACCCAGGCCATCATCACCGGCTGGAGTAATTACGTTATTGGCGCGTTCAAGCGCCGGCATCCGGAAGTCTGTACGTAGACAACTCGAGCGACGGGCGGCCTGACAGTTGGAAGGCGCATGCTGATCTCGACCTCCTCCGTTACCTTCAGACTCAATTGACGACGTCGGCTTCCTCTTCGGCGGCCGCTGGGGCCGCGAGGCCATGGCCGTAATCTTCTGCATCTGTGCGTGATGCCCTGCAAGCCCATTCGCGGATAGCACCATACGGTCCGCGCTTGCTTACTCTGCCTCGCCTCTTTCGTTCTCGCAGTCATGATCATGGTTGTCGGCTCGGGCCTCCTGTCGATCTCGATCGCGCTCAACGCCATCTCGGGCCATGCGACGTGCACTGCCGTCTTTGTCGTCGTCGCGGCCGTCGTCACCTTTCTGCTTGGTCCGTCACCCCAACGACTGCTCATCTCATCGTGTCGCTTTTGATTGACTCCTCTTTCGGACGCTCTCTCGCGCAGCGAGCATCCGTACGCTCGGCCAGATCAGCTGGCTTGGATGGGTCGGACTCGTCTCCAGTGCGTGTGACCGAATCGACGTCGGCCTTTGCGGCGCCCTCGCACCAAATTGACCCGCTTGCGCTGCCCCAGTCCTCGCCGCCATCATCACCCTCACCGTCTCGGTCGGCGTCACCAACCGGCCCGAGGCCGCTCCTCAGACCGGACCCTGGGACAAGGAGATCATCGTCGTCGGCAACCCGTCCTTCCTCCAGGCCATCTCGGCCGTCAGCGTCCTCGTCTTTTGCTACGCTGGCACGCCCGCTTTGTAAGTGTCGCCTCTCTTGTCAAATTTCCTCTCTCGCAATGATTGCTCGGAGCCTGATCCGCCCGTACGCCCGTCTTGCAGCTTCGGCATCGTCTCGGAGATGCGCGAGCCCAAGCTCTACACGCGGGCGATGCTCCTCGCCCAAAGCGTCATTACCGGCGTCCTCATCGTGCGTTCACAATCCGACCGTCTTTTAAGGAGGAGCCTCTCTGACCGCGTCTTGTCTCTTCTACAGGTCATTGGTGTCCTCGTCTACGTCTTTGTCGGTCAGTACGTGTCGAGCCCGGCCCTTGGCAGCGCCGGTCCCCTCATGAAGAAGGTCCGTAGCTTTTCTCGCTCGCCAATGGGGGCGCGCACACCCATCCGAGCCTTTGGCTGATGTGTTATCTGTCACCTAATACCTTTCAGGTCAGCTACGGCCTCGCGCTTCCGGGGCTGTGGGTGACTTGCGTCATCCTCTCGCACGTGAGTCGCTCGGCTTCTGTAGGCAGAAAACGCTGGTCCCTCGTCTGACCTGATTCTCGCCTTGCCTAGCTGCCGGCAAAGATGGTCTTTGTTCGCATCCTCCGTGGCTCCGAGCACCTGACGTCGAACTCGGCCCGGCACTGGATCGTTTGGCTCTCGTGCACCTTCACCTGTGTCGCCCTCTCCTACGTCGTCGCCAGCGCCGTTCCCGTCTTCAGCGGCCTCATCGGTCTCATCGGCGCCCTCTTCGGCACGCTCCTCAACATGCAGCTCATGGGTGCGTCGCCTCTTTCCAGAACGACGTCTACGAGGCTTCCGCTGACTCGGCGCCCATTCTGTCGCGCTCAGGCTTCATGTGGATGTACGACCACTTCCACCTCCGCAAGATTGACAAGTCGTTCAAGTACCGCTTCCTCTTCGGTTGGAACTGCCTCGTCATCGCCATCGGCACGATGCTCATGGTCGCTGGCACTTACGGAAGTATCGTCGACATCATCGATGCGTACCACAAGAACGGCGGCACGACGGTCAGTCCTCCCTCCCTTGCTGCCTGCCCCCTCTCATATTGTTTGCGCCTCCATAACCGCTCATGTACTGACCTTTGCTCTCCCTCCCTCCAGCCGTTCTCGTGCGAGGACAACTCGCAGTAGATGCGGGGCTCAGAAGCCCGTTCGTCGGAGATAATGAGCCAGACAGATGGCGCGCACGCGCAGGAGAAACCCCTCGGGGCTAGACTGTTGTATCGGACCTCCCCTTCCTACCAAAAAGCAGCGCGGCAGTCCGCGTTGTTCCCCCTGTCTCCCCCCGTCCCCCTCTCTAGACCTAGACGTTCTACCTATCGAACGAAAATCTACTGGTTCGACGAGGACCGCCCTGTGCTGTTCTGCCTCCCCGCCTGTCGATGCCTGGTGCTGTGCGCGTGGCGGCTCTCGATCTGGTGTCGCCGCCTGTAGTCAGGAATACCCTCTTCCCTCGGCGACCCGAGAACAAGTGACTCGCCGGGTGTGAGCCGATGAGAGGCCGCTGCATGATCGGCTGTTGCACTAGGTGCGACGCTAAATGCGCGGCTGGGGGCAAGGCCAGGTGGGCCTCTTTGATCGGCGCCCGGCAGGTCGACTCAAAGCTCATGAATGTCGTGAGGAACGGTCGAGAAGGAGAGGCAGGACGATACGAGACAAGGTTCGGGAGAGGCAGTTGCGTTTGGACAGGGGAGGGGGGGGTGGGGGGTGAGGAAGATCGGCAAAAGAGGAGCGCGCACGACGGCGTGCGAGGGGGGAATTATCTGAAGGCCTGGAGGAGGGCTGCGAGGAGGATGAGAATCGCGAGCAAGGGGTAGCCGCGTCCCAATCTCAGAGCTAGGCTTGGGCTTTAGTCGAGCTTGGCGGTGGTCGGGGCCGAGTACTGCTTGCGGGCAGCCCGCTTCTGGAGCGAGGGGCTGACGAACTGGCGGTAGAGGACCTCGGCGCCGCGGGTGCCGGGCAGCTGGAGCCAGAGGAGGAAGGCCGACTTGAAGACGTAGTAGAACGGGACCCAGACTGTCGTTGCGCGCAACGTTAGCGGCTTGCGGTCGAGTGCCGTTACGGAGATGGATGAGGAAGAGAGGGGAACGCACAGAGGATGGGCCGGATGGCAACGTACTCGACCGCGGTCAGGGCGGTGAAGACGACCCAGTAGAAGAGCGCCTGGGTGTCGTCCTCGTGGCCAGCGCTCTCGAGCGCCTGGATCGACGTGTAGGTCGGCAGGACCGAGCCGATGACGAACGAGAGCGGGCCGGCGAGGCCGAGGACGTTGAGGAAGAGGGCGAGCGAGATGAAGGCAGCGAGGCCGAGGAACGAGACGGCCTTGGGGAGCTTGGTCTTGGACTCAAAGTCGTTGGCAAACTGGTACTTGGAGAGCTGTGAGGAGGGGATCACGTCAGCGATGCCCCAGCAGGCGGCCGGCCAGAAGCACATGCCAAGGCGGGCGAGGCGACGACGGACCTCCTTGTCGAGGCCGGCGAGGCGATAGTTGACCTGCTGAGAAGCTGTCGAAGTTTCAGGCGGCAGTGGTCAGTCTCAACGCGTCGCTCTGTGCCCGGCCGGACGACGAGGCGTGCGCACCCTGCTGGACGAGCGGGTGGCTGAGGAGGGCCTGGACGCCCGAGGGCTTGTGCTGGGCAGGGGTCGACATCTGGCAACGGGAGAGGCACGTCTGGTCAGCACGGTGGCTCTGCGCGCGACAGCCTAGGATGGGGCTTGGGAGCGCCTCTCTCGAGGGTCAAGTGAGGGCGGCCGAGGAGGAGGGCTCATCCTCGGTCGGTCGGACGGAGGGCAGGCCAGCGGTGACGAAAGCATCGCTGGCCAGCCCCCGCCTCCCGCTCCCTCTCTGGGCCGCCGTCCCTCAAGCTCCTGCTCTCTTTAGCCAGCAAACGCCAGCCCCAGTGCCCTCCCCAAGCCAGAACGCTGCAGGACGTACTGGGTAGTGGGAGGATGAAGGAGGTAGGTACGAAGGGTGTGAGGGTCGGGTGCCGGGCGAGCGCACACGAGCGAGGTCGGCAGGACGAAAAACCGGGCGGGCGAGACGCGGCAGCAGCGAGCGTGGCTGGCGTGCGGCGGCGGCGCCCGCAGCATCGCCCGGCCTTGCCCTGCCCTGCCGGCCCCTCCGACCTCCATCTCGCTACATCCCTCTCCGCCCTGCACAGCTACCCAACATGGACCCTCAGTACTCGCAGCTCCAGGTGCGTTCGAGGCCGGAACTTATGCGGCAAGGGCAGCAATTGCTGACCGGGCACACTCTGAGCAGTCGCTCTACGCCAGCCCGTCAGCGACGGCCTTCAGCCCGCTCCTCTCGCCGGCGCTCATGGCACCCCTTGCGAGCGTGGCGCTGCCCGTCGCGTTCGCCTCTGCCTTCTACTTCACAACGTCCGTCCGACCGTTCTCTTGCTGGTTGTTGTCGACCTCCGCGCGCGCTGACACACACCTCACCTTACGCTCGTCGGCAGGCTCAAGAAGCAGCCGGTTCAGGAGGCCATCGCCGGGACGATCGCGAGCGTTGCCGCCGGCCTCGGCGTCGTCGCCCTCTTCAACGCCGTCGGCGTCTACGTCTGACGCGGACCTTGGTCGAGGACGGATATACCCATAACAAAGCTGCTAATCGCATGATACCCTCTCACCCTGTCGCGCTCATCCTGGCGTGCCCTCTGGCGAGGAGAGACGAGGAGCGCCGACCGAGCGAGGCAAGGCTTCTTGCGCTTCCGTCCCCTCGCCCACGATCAGGGAAATCTCTCATCGTCCTACTTACTCGCCTGCCTCCCCTTTGGGACAGCCTCGCCAGATCGTCCGGGTCGGTTGTCAGTTCCTCGCTCGGCCTGGCCACGCCACTGTTGCCGCCGTTGCCGCATGAAGACGTACGCGCGCCCTCAGCGCGGCCGCCGGAGTCGGACGAGGACGGCCGGTCGCCTGCTGCTTTTCCCAAGAGTCGCTTGAGCATGCGCTTGGACCGAAGTTCTACCGGCAGTCGAGGTGGGCGCCCGCTATCCTGGGCGACGACTCACCCGCCTTGGCTGTCACAGAAGGATGTTCAGCAGGTCTACACAGCCGGTGCTCCAACCTTTACGTGCTCTAGTGAGATGAGCTGTAGCAGATGTCGCGGTGCCTCGAGGTGTTCGACTTACCTCGTCGGGCGCTTGAGCGAGAGAAAGCGGCCGGCGCAAGCGTGGAGGGCAACCTGCTCGACTCGAGGACGTTAGTCGCCGGTCTTAGAGAATGGCATGTAAGGCGCGTCCAGAGTCGACATTGCCGTGTAGCGGCAGCCGTCTTGGCGTGGACGTCCACTATGATAAGTCGGAGGGAGGAGGATGCGGGGTCAGCGAGCAGATGACGGGCAACAGGGTGCGGCAGGTGCAAGACTAGCCCTCGCAAGAAAGCAGAGGGGAGCATGGCCGTTCCCTTCCTGCCTTCCTTGCGCCCTTGTGCGTCCCCAGCTGGGTGTTGTGTCTGCATCCGACGTCGGCGGCGGCTCGTCATTCGGAAGGGGTTATCGGTCAGAGGTCGAGGTGCTGCTGCGCGTCGCGAGCACGCCACGAGCCAACTTGAGCCAACCCCGACCCGGCCGATGGACCGATCCGTATCGCCTCGCATCCAACCACCATCCCGCATCCTCTCCTTCCCTCTCCAAAGCCATGTCGGTCGCCGTCGCGCCTTCTCTGTCGACGCCTGGCGCCGCCGCCGCCGCCGCCGACACTGCTGGACCGTCTGCAGCCTCCGCGTCCGCCGCCCTCCTCCTCTCGTTCCACCCCCACCACCGGCCGCTCGCTATCATCCTCGGTGCGACCCGGCTCGCCTCGACCCGGGCAAACCTCTTCCTCCAGGCCGGCCAGAAGGTCCTCGTCATTGATGACCGGACCACCCTCGCCGCTGCTAGTGCTGTGCCGGCCGATCTTCGAGCGCGCGCCGATCGGGGAGAGCTCGCGCTCGAGCACCACCCGGAGGGCTGGCGGGCTGTCCTCGATAAGCGGCGGGAAGAAATCGGCCTCGTCTGCGTTGTCGACTCTGGTTAGTCTCTCCCTAGTACTTTCGCAGCGGCGGGCGTCGCTCGCGACTGATGGCCCTGCGCCAATGTTACGAGTTAGTGCGAGACCTTCGCATGCTGACCCTCTGCGTCGCAACTCTTATCTTCGCCAGTCGTCGACGGCTCCTCGACCTCAGCCCGGCGACAGACAGCCGATTTGCACGCTCTTCGGGCCTACTGCTCGACTTATCGTCTCCCGCTCAACGTCTCGGACCACCCGGCCCTGTCCGACTACTCCTTCCCTTCGACACACCGCTTTGCGCTCTCCTCCGCGCCGACGACGACTGGCAACCGGCAGACCGACCAGCAGCAGCAGCAGCTGTCGACGCTTCAGATCGCCATCTCCACTAATGGCAAGGGTTGTCGGCTCGCGAGCCGGCTCAAGCGCGAGATCGTCGGCAAGCTTCCGCGGACCGTCGGCCAGGCGGTCGAGAATGTCGGTCTCCTCCGCGAGCGCGCAAAGGCCCTCTCGGCCCAGGCGGCGGCCGCTGCAGCCAAGGGCTCTCTCGACACGCCGAGTGCCACTGCCGGCGCCGCAGCTACTGCTGCTTTCGAGGACGACCCGTCGACGCCGCATGTCCCGCTCAACTCGCCCGTGCCCCAGCTGCACCGTCGCCCGTCGGCTGGCAGCCGGCAGCCTTCGTCGTCCTACTTCACCTCTGCTCTTTCGCTATCGGCCTCGGCCTCAACCTCAGCCTCGGCAACGGGCGGTCTTCCGACGCCGACCGACGAGAGCGTTGCAGCGGAGGACCCGGATGGGCTTGAGCAGGAGGCGCTTCGACGGATGCGTTGGGTCGCCCAGATGAGCGAGTATTGGCCACTCGATGCGCTCGGTGCGCTCAAGCCGGCCGACATGGACGGCCTGCTCGGTCGGTACGAGAGCCAGCGGACGCGTGGCGGCGGCGATGAGGGCTTTGTCGACGGCGAGTCGTCGACGCCAACGCCGACGACGACCACAGCAGCGGCCGGTGCGACCTCGTCGTCCGCGACTTCGGCGGTCAGCGGAACGACCGACAGCGGTCCTAGCGCCGGAGCGGATGATGGGCCAGCGCCTTCTGCCGCACATGACCTCGCCCTCCGGCCGCCCTCTCCGCCGCCGGCGAGCGCGCGTGGGACGATCCACCTGATCGGCTCAGGCCCAGGTCACCCGTCGCTCCTGACGATCGCCGCCCACCAGTCGCTCCTGTCGGCTACGCTCGTACTCTCGGACAAGCTCGTCCCGGCCGAGATTCTCGCCTTGATCCCGTCGACGACCGAGGTCCACATCGCCAAGAAGTACCCGGGCAACGCCGAGGGCGCTCAGAACGAGATGATGGAGCTCGCCCTCGTCGGCGCCGAGCGAGGCGAGCGCGTCGTCCGGCTCAAGCAAGGCGACCCGTTCGTCTATGGCCGCGGCGGCGAGGAGGTCCTCTTTTTCCGCGAGCACGGCTTCGAGTCGACCGTCATCCCGGGCGTCTCGTCCGCTCTGGCCGGGCCACTCATGTTCAACATCCCCGTCACGCAGCGCGGCGTGGCCGAGTCGATGGTCCTCTGCACCGGCGTCGGCCGCAAGGGCAAGGCCGTCACGCTGCCCGGCTTTGAGCGCTCGCGGACGCTCTGCCTCTTGATGGGCGTCGCCCGGCTGAGCTCCGTCATCGACGTCCTCACCCGGCCGTCCGAGGGCAGCCTCGACGGCATCACCGGCCACCGAGCTGGCCCGGCCTACCCGCTCCACACGCCGATCGCCATCGTCGAACGGGCGTCGTCGCCCGATCAGCGCATGATCGCCTCGACGCTCGGCGGCATCGTCGCTGCGCTCGAGCGCGTCGGCGAGCAGCGCGTGCCGGGCATGATGGTCATCGGCTTTGCCTGCCTCGCGCTCGCGGGCGAGGGCGACGTCGGCGTCCTCGATGACGGGCCAGAGGCTGACGAGGGCCGGGTCGAGGCTTGGCTCAGCCGCGAAGGCGACGGCTCGGGCCTCGTTGTCCGCGAAGGCATGTCACCCGAGTGGGACGCCCTCATGGCCGGCCACGTCGCAGCCCTTTAGATGGACTCCTCCCCTAGACAAAGATGAGATGGGCTTCCAACATGATGAAACGCCCCTAGGATCTGCCAGCTATCGGCAAGAAACCGGACGTTCCTCCTGTCGCCCCTTTGATTGGTTTGCTGCGCGGCGGGCCGTCCTCGTGCTCGCGAGCGACCTGTCGACACGCCCCTCCCCACGAGGCCTTCATCCGGTCATCGGAGAGCCCTCGCGACAGTGTCTCAAGAGGAAGAGGAGCGAAGGGTCCCGTCCTGCCGGCCTGCCTGCCTAAAAGGGGGAGCGAGCGAGGGTCGAGGAGGTCGCTCTTGCATCCTACCCCTTCTCCCCTCCGCCCCTCCTGCCCTTCAAGAGCGCCCAACATGCACACCCCATCCTCAACCCCTTCCCCTCTCCTCGCCTCCATCTTCCAGACGCCCCCAAAGACGGAGTGCACGAAGCGTCCGTCCCTCTCCGTCTTCCGACGCCTCAGACCCACCGAGTCGAACGCGCAAAGCCCTTACCTGCCCTGCCCGGTCGTCCCTCTGCCCAGCGCCGCGAGTCTATCGGACGCCGAGCAAGCTTCCGAGGAGCGTCGCGCATCGGAACCTCTGGCGTGTCCTCTCGGCCTCCTCGTCCGAGTCCGACGACGATGACGGCGAGTGGTTGACAGTCTCCCGGGTGCGGACGGCTCCCTCGGCGCCCGCCTGTCGACCAGCAAGAGCGGCAGCCAGCAGTATGAAGCGCAGTCCTGCCTCGCATGACCTGGCAAGACTGCTTTGGCCGCCCCCGCCCTCGACGGCGGCCGCGGCAAGCAAGGGCCCTCCGCGATCGCACGGCCTGTAGCCCTTCTGTCGCAATCCTCCCTAGCGCACGGAGTCTCATCGACCGCGAACCGCGATGCGCCCCTTGGGACGGCGAGAGGGCCCCAGCTAAGCAGAGAAAGGGGGGATCATGCGGACATCGTCAGGCCGAGAGGGATAAGTCGCTCAGTACTTGCCGAGGTCGATGTCCTGGACGCCGTCCTTGTCGACGAGTCGGACGTTGAGGTCGCCCAAGTCGACGACGAGGCCTGCCAGACGCAAAGGGAGGGAGGGAGGTGTTCAGAGGACCGCAAACAGGCAAGGACAGGGGGAGGGGAGGGGGGGGCAATGGGGACGCACGCTTCCGGACCTCGGTCAGGCACATCTTGAGCACCTCAATCCCGCGCTCGCGGTCCATGTTCTCCTCCCAGTGCGCATCCAAGCAGCTCAGCGCAAAGAACGCGCCATACCCGTGCGCGGCATACGGCACGGTCGCAAGCGTGCCGAGATAGTCGATCCAGTAGAGGGCGGGGGCCGAAGCCGGGACGTCATAGCCGCCTAGGAGGAGGTTGACCGAGTATGGGTGCCGGGAGCGGAGGGAGGTCGCGAGCGAGCGGCGGATCCAGGCGGCTGCGGCTGGTGGACGGAGCTCGGCGTGCGTCCTGCCGAGCCGAGGAAACCACGCAAGAAGAGCAGCGCGAAGTCAGACGGCGGGCTCGACGTGAAGCGAGCCGAGGGGAAGCGCGTGGACGCACCGCATGTGCTGCAGCCGGATGTTGCGTTCGACATACTCCGCGAACTGGACCGTGTCGCCTACACATCACCCAGCCAAGTTCGCGTCAGCCACCTCCTCGCGCGTGTCCCGGGACGAGGGGTTGCTTCAGAAGAGGGTGAGGAGGAGGAGAGACTCACCAGGCTCGCCGGAGTAGGCCATGAGGAGGTGTGGTGAGAGCGTCTTGATCTTGTCTTCATCCGACTTCATCTTGACGACTAGCGGTAGCAAGTGTGGAGCGTCAACACGACAGGCTCCGGACAGGACAGAGCCACGCTTAGGAAACGAGCTCGCGAGACGGACGACGACGTACTCGACCTCGTCGCCGTCGAGTCCGAAGCGATCAGGACAAAATCCTTGCCGGTGATACCGAACGAGCACTCTGTCGACAGTCAGACCAGCCGGCCGGCATTGAGTGTCAGCTTGCTGGGCCTATGACTGGCAGGTAGCGACGGCGGCGAGTAGGCGATGGTGCGCTGCCCCGCCTCGGAGGGAGGGCGCTCGCTCGTGAGCCGGGCCGGGCAGAGATAACGCACCCATCTCGATTTAAACCGAGCCAGTAGCGTCAGAAGGAGCTGTTGCGAAAGCGTGAGAGAGTAGCGCGGGAGGGCCGGTGCCTGGTTGGACGGTGGGGCGAGGCGAGTGAGGAGGGTCGGATGAGTGTAGGGAGAGGGCGAACGCGATGGACGACGACGGCGCGAGGTCGGCGTGGAGGGCTAGCAACCCGGATGGGGGCTTGACGATTCCGGCCAAACCCCGGTCGGGGGAGACGGCCCCTTTCCTCAACCAGCGCTGTCGAGCGAACGCTACCTTCGGCCAGCTGACACTCAGTGAGCCGGTCTCGGAGAAGACGCTCGTATACGACAGAGGCCTGCTGGAGATGGGATTCGCACGAACGATCGCTCATCGTCCGCTATGACTGCCCAGGATCCCATCTGCATATCGTGCCTGCCCGGCCTGACCTGCTCCAACGTAGCCAGGTCGTCCCTGTCCCTCGCCGCATGCTGAGCGCTACGCGCGAGAGCCAGTCGGAAATCTCAGTACTGCTCGGCCGATCGTCCTCCGTCCAGACAAGCCTGCCCGGAGACACAGCGTTTGGGCGGGCGGTACCGCCGGGTGAGGGGTCAATGGGCCCAAGATTGGGTCGATATGTTGACCGGCATGGCAGGGGAGAGCGGACTGGGGGTCGGTTGCCGGTGGGCGAGCGCATCGACGAGGACGAATTCAGCTGCTCCGGGTAGGTGGTTCGGTCAGGTTTGAGTTCGATTGCCAACGACGAGGGCAGGTGAGATGGACGAACCCGCGGAGGAGCTCGAGCCATGTGCGACCGTCAGATGAGGTTGTCCGACAGACCCGGTTCTTGGACGGCCTCTAACTCGACCGAAAGGGTCGGGCTGAAGACGAGGCGGCCTGCTAAGTTCGACAGCACTCGGCCGCCCCGGGGCAGGGCGACGCCGCTCAGCCGCCGCTGACCGGCGGCAGGACAGCGACGACGTCACCCTCCTTCAGCTTGAACCCCTCGACCTCCTCCTCACCCACCATAACCTCGTTGACCGCCCAGCTACTGCTGCGCAGTACACGCCCGAGCGCCGGGTACTTCTGTGCGAGCAGCTCGGCAAGGTGCGGGAGGGTTGAGGAGGAAGATGAGAGAGTGAGAGAGAGGGAGGAGAGGCCGCCGACGGCGTCTTGGGCCGAGGCGAAGAAGAGGACAGTGAGTGACCGGATTGCCGGCGCCACGGGAGAGCTTGCCATCGGGTCGTAGGCTGGCTTTGACGAGGTGTCAGGCGGTAAATTAAGCTGGCGAAGGTTGAGCGTAAGACTGGGGCCGGTCGAGGTCGCAGGAGAGGAGTGAAGCTCGGCCCGGCCGAAAGGTCGCGTTCTGGGCTGCCGCCGCCGCTGCTGCTGCGCTCGCCTGTCCCTCCGACCGACCACCAGCTATCTCGATCCCTCAAACGGCCGCCCTTGCTCGCTCCCTGTCGCCGGCATGATCGATGCCGATGACAGCGAGCGCTATGGTCTGGCAAAAGATTGCGGGCCGGCGGTCGAGACGGTCGCTTTTGACCCGGAAGACGTCCAGCTCGAGCCGGAGGAGGCCGCCGACGTGCCGCAGTCGTCGTCGTTGTCGTCAGCGGGCCGGACCGGTCCTTCCTCGACAGCAGCAGCAGTAGCAGCAGCACCAACTCTGGCAGTAGCAGGAGGACTTCGTGACCGGTCCAGCCGGCCGCCAACGCAGCCGCCGATAACTGCCTCCTCCACCAGCGGCGAGACCGCCGACAAGGCCTTCCCGGCGCCTCCGCCGTCGCCCCAAAGCCCCTCAGCCCTCGACCCACTCACCCTCTCCATTCTTGCCACGTTCTCTCTCCTCGGCTGTCTCGCCCGTCTCGGACTCTCGGCCCTCTTTTCCTATGCAGGAGAAAGCATCTTCCCGCTTGTGTGGGCCCAGGCCGTTGGATGCCTGCTCATGGGCCTGGCGCTCGGCCAGAAGACTGCGCTCGAGGGGTCGTCACTCGGCCCGAGCCTCTACATCGGTTGGACGACCGGTCAGTTTACCCTCCCCAATGAGTCCGCAGCATCTGGCATTCCAGTCACTGACGGCACCATGCGCTCTTGACCAGGCCTCTGCGGCTCCATCACGACCTTCTCGAGCTGGATGGTCCAGACCTTTGCCGCCTTCAGCAACCTCGACGGCCAGCCCCGCTCCGGCGTGCACGACGTGCGTCCCTCCCCTTACCTCGCTTCGCAACCCAGACGACGCACAATGACTGACGGAGAAACCTCGCGCTCCAGGCCGCCGATGGAATCGCCCAGATAGTCATCACCCTCGCCGTCTCGGCCTTTTCGCTCGCCCTTGGCCGACGACTCGCCCTCTACCTGCCATCCATCTGCCTCCACGGCAATCCACAGATAGCTACGTCGTCGTCGATTAGATCGACACGTATCGTCGTCGGCATCCTTTGCTGTGCCACCTACCTCTCCGCTATCCTTGCCCTCGGCCTCTCAAGCCGAGACTGGCCGGGCCACCGCGTGCTCTTTGCTCTCGTGCTCGCCCCGCCGGGTACAATTCTCCGCTGGTGGCTCGCCCGAGTTCTCAACACGCAGTTCACCCGCTTTCCCACGTCCGGTACGCTCGCCGCCAACCTTCTCGCCACGGCTGTCCTCGCGGTGGGCTATCTGCTCCAGCGGATCGTCCCTCTTGGCCAGGGGCTGAGCCCGATCGAGTGCCAGGCGCTCCAGGCCGTCGAAGACGGGTTCTGTGGGAGTCTCAGTACCATCTCGACGTTCGTGACTGAGCTCGACGCCCTCTCCTCGCGGTCGATCGACGAGCTCAAGCGACTCCGCGCGACCGGCAACGGTGAGCCATCGACGAGGAGGAGGATGGGCTTGGTCGAACGCGAGGCGCTGTGGCTCTATGTAGGCGCGAGCATCGTACTCGGCCAAGCGCTCGTCGTCCTCATCCTCGGCGTCGGCTGGTGGACTTCACCACGCGGCGTCGGGCCCGTCTGTCGGTTCGCTCGATGACATCGCCTTCACCCTGCTCGCTAGCGACGCGAGTGCTAGGCCGTGGGGCGCATGGCAGGGGGACGTCGGGGAGGGGCAGGAGGTCTCATGCATCCTTCTCGAGGAACGCCCGGAACTTGTCGAGCCGCTCCTTCTCGGCCTGCTCGTTTGCCTCGTCGTCGAGCTCCGGATCACCCCCTCCGCCACCGGATCGCTTGAAGCGGACCTTCGCCCCGTCGTGGAGCGTTGCGCCGATCCTACGCTGAGCGAAGAAGCGGCCTGCAGGGCGGGCGGGAGCCAGAAGAGGGGGGGTGTAAGCTCGAGCTCGATGGATGGAGAAAGGGGGAGAAGGGGACTGACCGTCAAATTTAGCGACGCAGGCTCGGGCTGCGAGCGGGTCCTTGAACCGGACCGTCATGATGCCCTCTTCCTCCTTCTACCGAAGCAAAGCGCAGGATAGAAGGGGTCCAGGGAGGGGTCAGCCTCTGCACGAAAGGAGAGGCAAGCAAAGAAGGGCCGGCGTACATCCCAGACCTGGACGTTGGTCACCTCGCCCATCGTCTCCGCCTCCTCTCGCACCTCCTCCTTGAGATCGAGCAGCAGCGTCGCGTCCTCCTCGAGCTCGGCGAGCGTAAACATCCGGCGAAGGATCACCAGCCGGGCGTTCGGGTTGGCGGGGGCTGTCGATGAGGAGGAAAGGGTGGGGTTGTCGTCGTCGTCGGAGTCTGAATCCCATTCGGTGAGGGATCTGTCCGTGTGAAAGCGTCGAAAGGCGAAGGGGGTGAGTCAGCAGGCAAAGGCTCCGGCAAAGGACGAGAGAAGGGATGAGGGCGACTGACGACTCCATCTTGCGCATCCGGGCATGCAGAGCCCGCTTCTCCTCCTCCGTCATCCGCTTCTTCTCCTTGCCCTTGCCCTTCTCACCCTCACCGCCGCCGCCGCCTTCCTTCTTCTCCTCACCCGCTCCCCCACCGTCGCCCCACTCCGCCCGGCGGACACGCATCCGCCCGCCCTGGCCGAGCCGGAACTCGGTGTCGTCCATGACGCGCTCGGCGAGCTCGACCGAGCTCTCCTTGAAGTACATGACGAGCGCCTCGCCTTTGGGCTTGCCCGCCTCGTCCGAGTAGAGCTTGATGCGAGGCTCGTCGGAGGGACCGAGGAGGAGGATGCCACACTTGGAGAAGACGGAGGCGAGCTCGGAGGCGGTCACGTCGAGTGGGAGACCGCTCACGTAGACGGCCGTCGACTTCTTGGGCTCCTTCTTGGCCGGCACAGGTGCTTCTGCCGCCGGTGCGTTCGAGCCCGAGCCTGAGCCTGAGGCTTCCGCCGTCGCCGGCGTGCCATCATCCTCGTCGTTCTTCTTCGCCCGCTTCGCCCCCTTCCCGTTGCCAGCGCCTTTGGCCGTCTTCTTGCCGGCCGTCATGCTCCCGACAGCCGAGGCCGAGACAGCCGTGTTGGACGTAAAGTCCTGCTGGGCCAGCTCAGTCGTCTCCTTGCGCTTCTTGCTCGCCCGCTGGGCGAGGGCCGCGACGGGCGCCTGTTGCAACCGGGCCGGGACGAGGGACGCGCGAGTCAATCGGGTCAGCGATTGCTACATGGGCGGATGGGGAGAGGAGCTATGCTGGACGACGGACCGTCTCGTCGACGCCGGCGACAGAGTAGGCTGCCTGCTGGGCTCGGACCATCTCGTCCGTCAGCTGCGCGGGAAGGAGGAGGGGCAGGTGGAGGTAGGGTTGACGACATGTGTAGAAAGGGAGGCGTCAGCTTCTCTATATGTTATCGACACCTGGAAGGGGAGGGCAGTCCTGCCTGTAGCAGCGTCCTATGCCTCGGCCGGCAGCAGGAGCAACAGTAGCCACTCAGACGCAGGGGCAGAGGGAGAGACAGGTTGGACGCACGACAGGCACCCATGCCTTGGCCCGGTCGTCAAACTCGAGCTCCTCGCCCGTCTCGGGCGACTCAAAGGTCCATTTGCCGGTGGCCGTGTCAAAGTGGACGTTTGGGTGGCTCGCGAACGAGGCCGAGTTGGGCGGGGAGGCTGACATGGCGAGGTGGTTGAGGTCGAGAAGGAGGACGCGCCGGTCTTCGTGCTGAAGCTCCCGACGAGCACCACTTGAGAGACCGACGCGACCCTCCTCAAGATTGACTGCCCTGACCCCAACCAGCGTGAGTGTGCTTGGACAGAGCAAGACGCATGGCCGCTGCTCTGTCGCAGATCCAGGCTGACCTTTGAACGTGAACTCCCTTGCCGGCAGCAGCAGCAGCAGCAGCACCCGACGCGTCCGCCCTTCCCCCCTGCGCCACCCTTGCTCGATGTCGTCCCTCTACACGCCCGCCTCCATCTCCAAGCCCAAACGGCGAGCGCCTCCAGTCTCCACGCCGCACCACCAGCCCACCCAGCAGCAGCAGCAGCGCGAGCTCTCTGACGACCAGCGGCTCGAGATCCGCGAGGCGTTCGACCTGTTCGACACCGACAAGGACGGCGCGATCGACTACCATGAGCTCAAGGTCGCCATGCGCGCCCTCGGCTTCGACCTCAAGAAGGCCGAGGTGCTCAAGCTGCTGAGGGACTATGACAAGCGAGGAGAGGGTGTCATGCTCTACGACGACTTTCTCAAGATCAGTCGGTCCTTTCCTTCATAGCTCCCACTGCCCCAGCACGCGACGACGCGTCCACTGACCGCCCTCCCTCCGACGACGCACAGTGACCCAGCATCTGCTCGCCCGCGATCCGCGCGAGGAGATCCGGCGCGCGTTCGAGCTCTTTGACGACGACCGGACCGGCAAGATCTCGGTCCGCAACCTCCGGAGGGTCGCAAAGGAGCTCGGCGAGGGGCTCGACGAGGACGAGCTGTACGTCTCCCCTTATATCCCTTTGCTCGCTGGCTGGCGAAGCGTGCAGCTTGCGTGTGGTCTTGGACATGGAGGTCGTCATGCGTCAGAGTGGCCCCGGTCTAGTCACCCTCAATGCTCTTCTCCCTCTCGCCCGCTTAGCCGCCTGCTGGCCCGGTCGACCACGCACCATCCCTAGCTCGTCCCTTCGCTGACGCACTCTCGCCTCCCTCCCTCTCATCAACGACTAAACGTACTCCTTCCGGCCCCGGCTTACCGCCTCCACTTCTCTTTACGCACGCCCACCCACACGCTCGCCCGCTTTCCCCGCAAACAGGCAAGCCATGATCGACGAGTTTGACCTTGACCAGGACGGCGAGATCTCGCTCGACGAATTCTTCGCCATCATGACGGACGAAGCCTAGCTCCTCTTTTCACCACTCCCCCGTCCTTTCCCTCTCTCCCTCTCGGGCAAGCGCGGCCCCTTCCTTGCGAGCTTATCACCCTCCCTTTCTCCCCACGAGTTCGCACCCAGCCGTGCGCACACAAGGAGCGCAAGCGCGCCCTGCTCGGAACCCTCTACTTCCTCCACGCCCCCATCCTTCAAGGCCCTTCGAAGCCCCTAACGATTCATCTTCACGAAACATCCTTCTGCTCGGATCGACTGGATGGTAGGCCGGACGGGGGGGGGGGGGCTCGGAGTCGTTTGGACGTGTGAGCGAGCGAGATCTTGAGCGCGTGTCCTTGAGGAGCAGAGACGGTGATTTGAAGGACCGACCGACCTTCACGCCGGTTGTATGTGCATGAGCGAGGACCGCCTGCTGCCGTGCCTACGCTTTGGACCGACCCCTGTTCTTACCTTTCCCAACCCCGCCCAATAGTCGACCGTCTGTCCAACCGCTCAAGATCACAAGGGTCCCCGGGCTCTCTCTCTCTCTTTGCACGCTTCGATCCTCCCAAATCAGGACGAGTCGATCGTCGATCTTCGAAGAAAGTCATAGGTTCGGAGCCAGCTCTACTTCTTGGCCGACCTGGAGTGAGACCAACGACGAAGGGCGACAGCAGCAGAAATGTCAGCGATGTCTGCCTTCGAGAGTGACGGTCAGGGAGGGCAAAGGGAGGGACGGACTTCTTGATACCGCCGCCGGGAGGGCCACCCTTGAGAGCTGTTGGCACGGGCGGAGGAAGGGCGGGTCAGCGGGTGGTCTCGGCAGAAACTGATGAGCGCCCTGGCCACGCCCATCTGGCTGCGCGTAGAGGGTCATGACGACACCCGCATGTCCGGCAGGGGCAGTAGCGAGGGCGAAGTCGAGAGGCGAGAGCGAAGAATGGTGACCGACCCTTCTCCTTGGCGGCCTTGAGCTCAAGCGCCTGGGCCTTGCGGAGCTCAATGGCGGCGAGGTCGTCCTGTCGTCGTCGTCATCGGGATGACAGAGACGGCGGAAGGACGGCGCGCAAGCGTAAAGGGGGAAAGTGGGAGGGGGAAGAGGGAGAGGCAGGGTCAGGACGGAAATGCGAGCGTCCATGTCGAGCCGCCTACGGCGCGAGAGCTCGGCTAGAGAAAGAGAACGCGGAACGGAGGGGAATGGGGACGTACGTCGTCGAGCTCCTTGCCAGCCTTCTTGGGAGCCCTGGAAAGAGACGATCGCGTTCGGAAAGCGGGGGACTGTCAGCCCTCGGGGTCGTGTCTCTTCGAAGGGCACGGACGGGGGCCAGGTCGGCTAGGTAACGGAAGCGCTGCCTGGGGTCGGAGCTCGACTTGGGCCGAGCTGAGGGAGCGTGCGGGCAGGCGGACCGACTGAGACGTGGACCTCCAGGCAGGAGGGACCACCAGCGTCCGCCCGACGAGCTCAGCAACAGCTGTTGTGGTGCAGGTCGGCCGGCGTCCGTCCCGCTCGTCTGTCTGCCTCCAACCAAGCATGCTGCCTGCCCCTGCCCCGGCCACCCCCTCCCTCCCGTCCCCTCAACCGGACGCAAGCAACCTGCCTCTCGCCAGGATGAGACGAGCAGCGCGCGCGCAATGCCAGCTAACCGACCGGCAGGGCAGGCATACCGCGGACACGGCACGAGGGTCGAGCCTGTCGGTCGGGCCAAAGCTGAGGCTGAGGGGCAGAGACGCACTTGAGGGGCTTAAGCTTTCCACCTGTCAGAGTGTCGAAGGAGGTCAGCATAGGAATGGTAGCAATGTTGAGGACGTTGGACCCACCCTGGCGGCCAGACATTGTTGCGATTAGTTGAGAGTAGGACGAGGGACGGTCGAGGTGTGTTAGCAGCGTCGGAAGGAGGCGAGCGAGGCAGAGCGGCGGCGGCGTTGGCCGAGGCGCGGAGGTAGATGATTGCCGTCGGGCTCTCCTAAAATTCAGCTATTGAGGGGATCTCGACGTCCGCCTTGCTTCTCTCTCTGCTCGCCTCAACCGCCATCCGCCCGCAGCCCCTCATGGCCCCTTCCGACCAGCAGAGCAGGTCGGCTCTCAGCACCCGCCAGCACACCCGCAAGCCCTACCAACGGCCTGAGTCGACGGCGGCGGCGACCGAGACGCGCTCGAGAGGGTCGAACGGTTCCCGCCGCCAACAGCAGCAGCACCAGCAGGAGCCCGTCGCCGCCGACGACGCTCGTGCCAAGTCGCAAGCTGGCGGCCTCCTCTCGCGCTTCTTGGCCGCTCCTCTCGGGTGGATCGGGCTGGGCTCGTCGGGCTCCAAGCAGCAGCAGCAGCAGCAGCAGCAGCGGCAGCAACCTCCGGCCTCGCGGTCGGCCAGGCAGCAGCAGCCTTCTGCTCATGACGAGGAAGACGACGTTGAGTCGGCCTCGCACGACCAGCAGCTGCCGTTGGTCGCCCGAACGCAACCGTCGACGGCTGAGCGGCGCTACACGCCCGCCGTCGCCGCGAGCAGCGGCGGAGGGTACTACAACGACCCTCCGGCATCGACCTTCCTCTCCTCCAACCGCTTCGGCTCGACTTCGAGCACTCGCCCCCCGCCGCCGTCGTCGGCCAATGGCCTCCCAAGCCGCCTTCACCTCCCCCAGCGTGCGAGCCCGGCACCGACGGCGAGCCTGATGCGGAGGAGCGAGACGACGCTTGGCTTCCCTTCTTCGTCCTCCTCGGGCTCTGCTGCGGCTCGTGCGGCGTCGCCCGCCAATGGGGCATGGCAGGAACGCTATGCCAGGCGGGTCGACCATGGTGGGAGCAGCAATCTAGCCATCGAACGCGCGCCAGTTCTCGTCCGTCCCCCAGCCCCCTTTGCTTTCTCGCCCTTCCTCCCCTGCCCGCCTGCTGACACCCGTCTTGCGCCGCACAGGGCCACAGCGTCCGAACGCTCCCTCGGGCCCACTCCGTCCAGGCCTTCCCGACCTCGCGGACGACACGTGCTCTCTCGCTCGAATCCTCCGACGAGATGGGGCCCGTCCGCAAGCGCTCACGCGCCCTTCCCCCTGGGCCCTCGACGTCGGCCTTTGCCTCAAGCGGCTTTGGCGGGCAGAGCTCGCATGAGCAGCGCCCAAGGGGCCAGATGGTCTGGTCTGCGACTGAGGGGTTCCTTAGCCAGGAGACGGCCTCGGCCCGTCTCATGCAGGCCCAGCAGACCCAACAGCAGGCGGCAGTTGCGCCCAACGCGGCCGAGCGCATCCTCCAGTCACTTGAGTCGATGCGGTCGCCCCTCTCGGCCGTACCGCCATTCATGGCGTCCTCTGCTGGCCTCGGCCGGTCGAGCTCGATGGGACAGATTCACATCCCCACCGCTTCCTCCTCTTCCACCAACGGCGGCCGGAAGCAGCTGAACGGCGGGCTGAGCGCGTCCAGCTCATCCTCGATGATCTCGCCCTACGGCCGTGAGCGGCTCCAGCGGTTCCGGCTCGCAGAGAGCCGGCGGGGCGCGAGCTCGGGCTTGCGCAGTCTCCTCGATGGCAGCCGGAGGGGACGAGGGCGGGCGGCGGCGGCGGAGGAGGAGGAGGTCGAGGTCGAGGAGGATAGCGAGATGGACGACGACGACGACGAGGCGATGGAGGAGGAGCAGCGCGCACGCGAGGAACAAGGTACGTCCTCTTGTCCTCGACCCCGCTGGCACGGTACGTCCTCGAGACCGTCCGCGAGTCTCGAGAAGGCTGACAATCTGTCTCTTGCCCGGGCTCGTCATCTGCAGAGCGCGAAGAACGCCATCGGCGTCGTCGACGGCGCGAGCAGCGGACGCGCAAGGAGGAGGAGGCGTCGGACGAGGACCGCCCGTCGTCGGCAGCGTCGATGGCGAAGGGCAAGGCTCGCGAGGTCGAGAAGCCTGCCTCGGCCGACTCTTCCGACTCGTTGCCCCCTCCCAAGCCGTCGCGGAGCCCGGTCCCCCCGCCTGCCCCGAAACCGCCGTCATCGGCGCCACCCACCATGTCGTTCGGCGCCCTCCCCGCTTCGGCGACGATCGACCTCGGCGCCCCGCTCTCGACCGACGATTCGTCCTTCCAAGCGATCGCCGCCTCGTCCGCCGCTGCAAAATCCTCCCTCCGCGCGCGGTCGAGCGCGACGCGCAGGCAGCACGTCCCTGCTGCCGGTGGCGGGACGGCCAGCTCGAGGGGCTCGACGCCTGGCCTCGGAGGTGGAGGGAATGGCAGCGGGCGATTCAGTGCGAGGGAGGAGGACCTCGAGAGCGGTGCGGCGAGCTCAAACGAATCGACCACGGGCGGCGTCGCCGAGCCGTCCGAGAAGAAGACGGTCGGACCCGTCGACTTTTTCGCGGCTCCTCCTTCGACGACGACGGCGGCGTCATCAAAGCCGGCCGCCAGCAACAGTCTCAAGCCCTTCTCGTTCGGCGAGGGCTCGATCTTGCCTCCGACGACGGCGACGCCGAGCAAGAGCGCTCCGAGCCCGGCCTTTGGGGGCTCGACGACGCCGGCTGGCCCGCCGCCTGCCTCCCTCTCCTCCGCCGGCGGCGGCGGCGAGCAGAACGGCAGCAGCGCCAAGCCGCCGACCTTTTTTGCCTCAGCCCTCGCTTCGACCGCTCCGACACCCAAGCCGGCACCCGTCTTCCCTCCCTCGCTGGGCTTTGGTCTCCCTACATCGTCGTCCGAGCCGGCTCCCGCCGCGGCAGCTGAGAAGCCCGCTGCAGCAATCCCCAACTTCTTCGGCAAGCCTGCAGTTGCGCCGTCCGCGCCGCCTGCCCCGGCAGCGCAGGCGACCAACCCGTTTGCCAACGTCGGCGTCTCGAAGCCTTCGCCGCCGGCGGCCGCCGCCGCTATCGAGCCACCCAAGCCGGCGTCGAACCCCTTTGCCGGAGTGGGCGTCAAGGCGGACGCTCCCAAGGTTGGTCTCTTGCCCTTCGCGCGTCTCCCCTCGTGCTTGCAAGCGAACACTCACCGACCTTCCGCCTCTCAGCCCACCGCGCCTGCGCCTGCGCCTTCTGGCTTCTCCTTCGGCAGCGCGCCCAAGCCCGCCTCGGACACTGTAGCCGCCCCCGCGCCGGCAGCTTCGCCCTCGCCCTTCACTTTCGGCGCCGCCCCGGCGGCCAGTCCGGCGGCTGCCGCAAGAAGCAGCGCCGCGCCTTTGAGCAACCCATTCGCTTTTGGCGCTTCAGCCTCAGAGGCCAAGAAGGACGAGCCGGCCGCTGCGCCGACCTCGAACCCCTTCTCGTTCGGCGGCGCGACCAAGCCGGTAGCCGAAGCCGCTGCTGCCTCACCCGCGGCACCTGCGGCCAACCCGTTCGCAGGCGTCGGAGCGAGCACCGACAAGCCTGCGACGACGCCGGCACCGCTCTTTGGCGCGGCGCCGTCAGCGACGCCTGCACCGGCCTCGAAGCCAACCTTCACCTTCGGCGCGCCCGCTGTGCCTGCCAGCGCTGCGCCCAAGCCGTTCGGCGCCCTCATGGCCGCCACAGACGGTATGGAGTCGTCGCCTGAGCGGCCGGCCGCGCCCGCTTCGACTGCCGCTCCCGGACCGACGCCGCTGTCCTTTGGCTTTGGTAGCGCTGCGACTGAGGCGCCCAAGCCGGCCTCGTCGCCGTTCACGTTCGGGTCGGCGGCTGCTACAACACCGGCCCCGGCGGCACCGGCGCCTAAGCCCTTCACCTTTGGTGCGCCATCGCCGGCCGCCAGCGCCGGTTCGACCAATCCCTTTGGTAGCTCCTCGTCGGCTACCGCAGGCACGGCGCCCGCGACCAACCCGTTCGGCTCGACCGCTCCCACTCCCGCTCCCTCGTCGGCCTCAGCGCCGGGCTTCACCTTCGGCGCACCGGCTGTCGCATCGGGTTCGGCGGCGCCCGTCTTTGGCTCGGGCGTTTCGACGCCAGCCTTCGGCTCGGCTTCTCCGAGCCCTGCTTTCGGCCAGAGCACGGCTACGCCCGCTCCGGCCTTTGGATCGAGCTCGGCCGCCTCGCCCTTTGGCGCGCCAGCTCCGGCCGCCGCTGCGCCGTCGTTTGCATTTGGCTCTGGCGCCGCGAGCCCGGCCATCGGCCAAGGCAGCGGCGGCTTCACCTTTGGCGCGACGAGCACGCCCCCGACCTCGGCCGGCGGCAGCGCTGGCGGTTTCGGCGGGTCAGCCGCGGCTCCCGCTTTTGGCGGATCGGCCCCGAGCTCGACGCCGGCCTTCACGTTCGGCGGCGCTGCCAACCCGCCTACGGGCGCTTCGACCTCGTCGCCCTTTGGCGGCAACGGTGGGGGGGCGCCCGCATTCGGCGCGCCTGCCGGAGGCGGCTTCAGCGGGACGACGACGCCCACGACGGGCTCGTTCAACTTTGGCGCGGCCTCGGGCACCGCGACGCCGCCTCGGTTCGGCAGCCCCGGCCCGGCCGGTGCACCCGCTGCTGGCGGCGCGCCGGCTCTCTTTAGCATGGGCGCCGCCGACAGCACAACCTCGTCTCCAGCTCGGTACGTGGCTTCGCCCGTCGCCCCCCCCCCCCTCCCCACTCTTCTCACGCTCTCCGTCCTGACCTCGCTTCCCCTCGCCCATTCCCAGCCTTGGACCCAACGGCCGCCCGATCCGCCCGCTCGCGTCCCGCCGGGCCGGCAGCAAGAAGCTCTAGTCCCTTTCGTCGTCGTCGGCTCCGACGCGTATATCCTCTTCCTTGTTCCGTTTTTCTATCTCCCTTTCGTCTCCATCGTCTCTTGCCCTCGCACAACCTTGACTGCTCGTACGAGCTTCCGCATCGCCGCCCAATCCGACCTGGAGAGCGCGCGCATCGCCTCACAACAGACGCGACGTCGTACCTTTCCCGACCGCCGCTGTCGATTGAACGATGACGGCCCAAGGGCGGGCATCCGCTCGCTCTGCCAACCCCTGCATGGCCTCCTCTCTCGCCACACGCCAAAAGAACACACAGCAAGCATCCAAGCCCCCTCACGGCCATCATTTCCACTTTCCCCCCTAAAACCATCTCCTGTCTAGTGCCTCGCTCTCCTCTGTCCCGCTCTGCCTGCCCCCTTGCTGCTCGCTGCTGTTCGTCCGTCTCTGCCCGCCTCACCCTCCGCTGCGCATGGTAGCTCTCGCGCGGGCTCGCTTCCCTCCCTTCCCTCTCTCTCTAGGATCTGCTTGCCCCCCTTCCTTTCTACTCTGCCTGTACCATCAGACCATGACCGCTTCGTCGCGAGCTGCTCGATCGGGCGGTCGAGGCTGCGAGAGGACGCATCTCGATGAGTTGGAATCCGCCGGATTCCCCTCGCTACCCCCTCACCCGCCCGAGGGGGACGGCCGACGACGACGATCGACGAGCCCTCTGAAGCTCCGGCCGCGCTCCATCATCTTCACCACCCACGTCCTCTCGGAAAACGTACGTCTGAATGAGACGAGTGTTTGCTTCAAAGTCGTTACAAACAGGAGAGCTGAACCGCATCAATGCTGCCTAAAAATCGCTCTGTCGACTCGTCGCCCTGGTCGCTCTCGCTCCTCAACCCATCATCGCCCTTTGCTCGGACGACCGCCCGCCGCCGCCGCTGTTGCCGCCACGCCTCATCATCAGCCCGCCTCTCACCCCGACACCCACACCCTTCACCTTCTTCAAACTCTACCTCTTTCCTTCCTCGCATCATGTCTGACTGGGACTCCCCGAACGTCGTGTGCGTCTGCTCCAGCTGCCCTCTCTCATCCTGCCTCGACCATCGAGTCGCGAAACTGACCTCGTCGCCCTGCCCGTTATTTCGTTCCTTCGCCTTCCACGCTCCCTCCGTGCCCACCTCCGGCCAACCCCACCTTCGCCCGTCCAAAGCATCGGCTCCAAGGCCCGCCGCCCAACGGCCGTCAAGACCGAGGGCGCTCTCAACGCCGCCCGCCGCTCGGGCGGACCGATCGAGACGACCGCCAAGGGCGCCAGCAACAAGGTCTCGCGGGGTGCGTCCCTCTCTCTTCGTCTCTTGAGCGAGGCCAGTACGAGGGAGCCTCCTCTTTTCGGCCCGCTCCCTCTTCCGGGTGCTCGCTGCCTCCAGCAGCTGGCAGCCCGCACTGCGCTGACCAGAGTCTCTTCGTATCGCTAGGTCCGGACCACCAGAAGATCGCCGCCCTGGACCGTGACGACGAGGCTAAGCCGCCTCCGACCGTCTCGCCGTCGTACGTCCTTATCTCTTGCCGCGTGGTGTACCCCCTTGTGGCCTCTCAGCACCGACGCGCCGACGCCTGACTCTATCCCCTCTGCCACAGCGTCGGTGCCGCCATGTCGAAGGCCCGCATGGCCTCCAAGGACGCCGAGGGCAAGTCGATGACGCAGAAGGACCTCGCGACCAAGGTCAACGAGAAGCCTTCGGTCATCCAGGACTACGAGAACGGCAAGGCGATCCCCTCGCCGGCGCTGCTGGCCAAGCTCGAGCGCGTGCTCGGCGTCAAGCTTCGGGGCGACCCGAAGCTGATCGGCACCCCGCTCGCCAAGCCGGGGTCCAAGAAGTAAACAAAGGCGTGTCTCGTCGTCCCAAACCCCCGTGTATCCCTAGAGGGTCCCATCCACCCCCCACACTGCATGACGCGCGCTGCTCTCTGCATGCGCTGTTGAACTTGGCCGTCTTTGGGCTGCGCTCCGGCGGTGACCAGAGAGCTGAGCGACTGGTCAGCTCCAGAGGAGGAGCGGGAGAGGAGGCGCAGGTCATGCGAGCAAACTCATGCCGCCAGCGATGACTGCGATAAGCGATGAGGTCGAGAACCGGCAGGTGAGAACCCGCGAGGCAGCGTGCGTCGGCACGGGCAGCCCTTCGCCGGCGCTTGCAGCGCAGCAGCACGGCCCTCGCCGAACGCTGGCTTTCAGCCAGCCCGTACGCCCAGACCTTTCCATCAGCGCCGACATAGCAAGCGTCCACCCCAAGCACCGCACCTTCCATCAGGCCTGTATGGAGTCAAGTAGAATTAGCAGAGCAGGAGGCCTGTAATGCAAGAGGGCCGACAGACGGGACGACCACGCGCCGCCGTGCGGCGTTTCGTCTCGCTCCGCCCGCCGCCTCCTTTCGCCCGACCATCACCACCCCCTCACGTTTCGCAGCCATCCCCTCAAGCCGCCAGCTCGACTCAGGGTCCCAGACTGCTCTAGAGTGCGTACATACCGGTAGAGACTCAAGCTCGAGCGTCGTCGCCTGGCCGTCTGACCCGCGTGCTTGCTCCCTCTGGCTCGTGGGCCGACGCACAGACCCCCTTTTTCCTCACCCCTCTCGCCCGCCATCGCCTTCGCCTCGTCCCGTCCGGTCAGCCCATCAAGCCGCTCTCTTCCCAGCTCTAGCAGCTGTGAGTCTTGCGTCCTTCTCGTCCGCCTTGCGCGGCCTCTATCTAGGCGTGTCACCCGCCAACGTGCCGGTCTGCTTCAGCTTCAGCTCACCTTGCTTCGCCTCGCCTTGCTGCACGGACCAGCACCCGCGCAACCACCCGCCTCGACCGTCTCGCCACATGCTCATCAGAATCAGCACCATGTCAGTCACTCCCCGGCCTCCTCTTCTCGCTGGTCCGCCACTGACGGCCATCTATGGCCTCAACCGTTAGCGACCGCTCTCGCGCGTCTGGCCAACCTCGGCCGCTGCCTCTTGAATTGCAGACGCGCATCATCGGCATCATCGAGCAAAAGATCGGAAGACCGCCTTTCAAGAGAGAGGCAATGGGTGACCTACTGTCATGCTGCCTCGTCTCGAAGGCCTGGAGGGTGAGACGAAGCTTTCCGGAGCGAGCCTTCCTTGGCTTGGCAGCCGACCTGCTGACCATCTGTCTTTCGTCACTGCAGGCAGAGGGCCAGCGGCTGCTTTACGCGACGGTCAGCCTCACCGAACATTCCGAAGCTCAGGAGTTCGCCTTCTACGAGTCGATCCGCAAGCGCCCGGCCCTGTCACCGCTCGTCAAGCTCCTCCGGCTCAGACGCGCGGTCAACGCAACCGAGCGACTGCTGCGAAACCTTGCCCTGCTACCGGCCTTGACGGAGATCCAGAACTTCTGCTGGACACCGGCCATCGCTAAGATGTCGCCTCCCGTCCTTCACACGCGGCCGACCCTCGAGGACTTAAGACTGGTGGACGAAGCCGACATCGATGCGGCCGACATCTCAAACACGGACGGCTCCTTCGTTCCTCTGCAGGCGTGGTTCGACCTCGACGATCTCACCGTCTTAGGCGCCCGCGGATACAACCTCAAATCCCTGCTTCCTACGGTGCTGCCCTTCCTTCCGCTCAAGCTCGAGGCGGTCAAGATCAAAAACTTCAACGGCCAACGCCTCGACGCGATCCTCGAGGCGCTCCGGTGGCGGGGCCAGACGCTCGAAAGGCTTTACCTGACACCGAGGTCGACAACTGTCCGACCAGAAGCCCATGGTCCTGCGCTCAACCCTCTGTCGGTACTTCCGAAGCTGGATACACTCTACCTGCGCGACGACGACTTTGCCCGGCTCCTGCATGTGCCGCACCGCGAACTCGTCACCCTTACAGTCGGCGGCCTCTACTACTAACGTTACGACGGCGACACCGGAGAAGACCTCACTCCAACCTTCCTCGCCGACCCGACGCACGCGTACCGCCTCTTCATCGATGAGGTCTGCCGCGTCGTCTCGTTGACGCCCAGCCGCTTCCCGTCGCTGCGCCGGGTCGGCCTCGTTAGCCCCCGGGCCTACAAGTCCATCTCCTTTCTTTCACGCGAGACATGCCGGATGCCAGGCATCCTCGAAATTGCCGAGCAGCTTTAGACGGCCGGTCTGACGTTCTTCGACATGAACGACGTCGAGTGGCGCGACGAGTGGTCTGCCGAGGCTACCTGACTCGATGAGCGGGGTGGGATCGATGTCGAAAGCTCTGCTTGCAGTGACGGGTGGCATGACTGAAGCAAGAATGAGCCATGGAATAGAACGACAGCATGACACGTCATCTCTCTTGCTCGGCGGACGCCGGCCTGCCTCAGTCGACGACCATGCCCTCGGCTCCGCCCTCACCCTCCTCGTCGCGCAGGACGTCGACGTCGAGCCCGCCGATCGCGCAGCGCAAGCTGCGCTCCCAGACTTCGGCCACCTTGAAGCCGCCGGCGAGCCAGGCGACGTTCTTGGACGAGTCGAGGAAGGGCGCCATGACCTGGCGAGCGGGAGACGGCGGCCAAAGAGGTGACGGCGACAGGTCAGCAAGTGCGCCGCCTCGCAGTCCGTCAAGTGGCTTAAGACGCACCGGGTCGAGGTACTTGTCGAGCATCGTAAACTTGGACGAGTAGTCGTCGTACGGGTCGACGTATGGCGGCGGCGGCTCGTTCGTCTTGGCCGCCTGCTTTGTCCTTCGCAAGCGAGACGAGTGCAGCGAGGCCGGGAGCGGCGGCGGTGAGGGCGCGCGATCGACCGGCCGGGCTGTGGCCGACATGATGGACGACGCGTCGGCAGACGAGAACTCCTGCGAGGCGTGGCGGAGGCGCGCGCTCACACGCTGGTCAGCATCGGCGCGGACCCAGGGCAGCGAGATTCGGAACTGTACGGACGAGGTCACGCAGTACTTTGCCCCGCCACTTGCGCTCCTCCTCATCGCGCTCGACCTCCTCCTTGCGTTTCTTCTCGCGCCGCCACTCGCGCTCCTCCTTCTCCTCGCGCTCGCGCTCGCGCGCCTCGCGCGCATCGTCCTCGTCCCGATGCGAGTGTTCAGCGATCGACTGCGAGTTCGCCGCGCGGTAGGCCGCAATGCGGGCGTGCGTCGCCGGCAGGTCGAGCCCGTTGAGCAGGTTGAAGGCTCAAGGCGCAGTATGGCGGAAGAGGAGAGGTCAGCGGGGGGGTTCGCCTTGGGCTGACGAGCGCCTTGGCCGTCACGCACTGATGTCTTCAACCTCTTCGAGGTAGTCGTTGTAGCCCTTCGCGTCGACAAAGTCGTCTCTCCGCTTGTTGAAGCTTAGAGGAGCAGGTTGGCGCGCCTGTCAATGGCTGTAGACTGTCGGCGAACCCGGACCTAGGGAGGACTCACTCTCGGGCGACGCGCCGACGGATGTCGACCTCCTCTTCGACCTTGAGGTCCTCGAACGTCTGGCCGCCAAAGCCGCTCTTGCGGTTGAGCACGCCACATGTCGGACAGGGTGCCGGACCGAGGTTGAAGATGCGTTCGATGCACGACTCGCACCTGGGAGTAGAGAGCGCGGGCGTTAGCATGGGGTCCGGGTAGCTGCGGGCCACACGAGCGCTCGTCGCCGGCGCGCAGGATGGGGTCGCACATCTTGTGGTAGCACACCGTCGAAACGAGCAGCCTGAGCTTTGGATTCAGGTACCGGTCCGACCTGCAGATGGGACACTGGTCGTCCGCCGTCTGTCGGAGCGAGAGGGAGGCCCATGCTCGGTCAGCGAGAGGTTGCCGTCCTGCCCAGTCGAGAGCCCGGCTCGGAGCAGGTCCAGCCAGCGGCGCACCTTGAACTCGGAGATGCGCTTCTTCTCATCCTCGAAACGACTGGTGTCGGGCCTCGTCATCTGCGGGTAGAGGTTGACGACGGCCGCCGCCTTGGAGCTCAGCAGCGACGACGACGATGACGGCCCTGCTGCTGAGCTCGACCCTGAGCCGGGACCGGGGGCGACCGACGTCGAGCGTCGCCCGCCGCCGCCGCCGCCCGAGGTCGATGCCGCCGGCGAGGATGCGCGAGAGGAGGCCGTCGATGACTTGAGCCAGCCGACACGGGACATGCTTCAAGGCGAGGTAGCAAAACTGAGATGAGGCGATGATGGTGGAGGAGGCGGGGAGCGAGGGCTCGACAGCCCGTCTCGAGCGCGGGGGACGCCGCGCAGCCGGCACAGCGTCGTCGACCTGCCTCCAGCTAAAGCCGGCCGCAGAAGCGTACCCTGACCTCATGCTCGTGCTGCCGCACCTGCCACACTCTCGGGACGGGGAACGAGTTCGAGCGATCCGACCATCAATATCATAGTCACAAGGGGTGGCTCGTGCAGAAGAGGGGAGGGCGGGGGACTCCTTCGACGCCGCCCACCCCTGCTTTCCCATCATCGGCGCCCGCCTACGTAGTCAGGTGTCTCGCGCCAGAGGTGTAGAGCGCATTGCGCGAAGGCTTCATGAACGAGTACGTCGGACCGTCTGGGCAATTGTCAGGATCTCGGTCGACTCACCGCCGGGGAGCTCCTGGATTAGCGCGCGGTCCTGCGGCGGCCGCCCGAGCTGAAGGACGACGGCTTACCGCTGACCGCACTCTTGATGAAGCCGCTTGAGAAAGGTGAGCGCCTCGCCGTACGTCTCTTTCGAGAGCTGGATGAGACGCACCGCCCGCTGGCGGTTGATGGCCGCAGGGTCCAGCGGCCGAGCAGCGTTGGCGGCAGGCTGACAAGAGGTACCGTCGCCCTCACGCGAGCTGCTCGAAAAGCAGTCTGCGGAGGAGGTGGTGCACGAGCAATCCACCCAGCGGGCCTGAGGAGTACTCGCCGCGCCGTGTATGAAATACCGAGATCGTTCGCGTGATATTCGAGCCTGTTTGGAGGCGAGAGTGGGCCGGGTTCAGCTTGCGGGACAGACCAGGAGGGCCGTCCTTGGGCGCGACCGACACCGGGCGACCGACCAGCCGTTGAACATAACCGGTAGCATCCACATGTCGTCTGGATGTAAGCTGGGGATCTCGTGAATTAGAGGGGGTCAGAGGGTAACGAGATGGTCGAGACACGGGTAGAGTCGTCGTTGTCGGAGGGGTCAGTGGGAGGACGGCTCGCCTGCTCGCGACCTGGCGTCAGCATGCTTCCCTGTCGCCCTGTCGCCTGGCGGAAGGCTCCGTTCGCCTGCCATTGGGCAGTCGTCGTCGCTCGTCTTGGGACGGCGGCCGGCTGGACGAGCAGCAACGGCAGGGACGATGTCCGCACCGCGTAGACGTTGCCATGACGGTCGGCGTCCTACGCTTGAGAGGCCGGCCGCTCTCTGCTTGAGAGGCCGCGCCCGGAGCGGTCCGCTCTATCGCCTCTCCCTCCGACGTTCGTCCTCTGCCCCTTCGACGGCTCGCCCTCGCCCTACCCCGCTCGCCGTTCGACGGCGAGCCTGACCCTGCCGGACGCTCCTGCACAACTGTCCGACTGATGGCCACCCTCTCTGGTCGACGACCAGCAGACGTCTCGCCTGTCTTCCCGCCCTGCATTGGTCATGCCCCCTGACTGCCGCTGCCGCCGAAAAATGGAGGCCCCTCCCTCCCCCTCCCTGACTCGAGCCCACGAGCCCGACTGACCCACCAGCAACAGCAGCAGCAGCACCGGCCCCAGAACTAGCCCCAACACGCGCACCGAGTACCCTGTCCCACAGCTCTCTCCTTACAGCCCGAGCCCGCAACACCATGGAGGTCGTCGACAAGCCGTACCGGGCCGACGAGGCCAGCGGCCGCGGCTCGCTCGAGTCGGGCGAGGGCGTGGTCGACGCCGGCCTCGGTGTCGTCAAGGTCGACGAAGTCTGGGGATCTTCCAAGGAGGGTGGTCCCGACTACCGTGCCGTGCGTGTCGACATGGCTCGTCTCTCCCGGCTTTGCGCCTGCCTGGCAGAGGAGACGTTGCCGAGCTTCGCTCGCTGACGTCGCGTTTGCCGCCTGACGTCGCTCCAGCTCGGCTGGCTGGGTACCGCGGTCCTCATGATCAAGACGCAGCTCGGCGTCGGCGTCCTCTCGATCCCGATGGTGCTTATCACGCTCGGCATCGTCCCGGGCATCCTCTGCATCCTCGGCCTCTCGAGCTTCACCGGTTGGGCCAACTACCAGGTCGGCCGCTTCAAACGCTCGCATCCGGACGTCTGTGCGTTCCAACCTCGCGCTGCGCATGAGCCTCCAACCGTCTCCAGGCTCGCTGAACGAGCTTCCCTCGGGCCCTGACAGACTCGGTCGACGACGTCGGCTTCATGCTCGGCGGCAAGATCGGCAGGGAACTCATGGCCCTCTTCTTCTGGCTCTGTCCGTCCTTTCCTGACCCTCTTGCTGGAGGCGCGCAGAGCTTTGGCTGACGAGCGCCGTCGCAGCCTCCGTCTTTGTTGCCGGAGCATCGCTGCTAGGCACGTCGATCGCCCTCAACTCGATCACGAACCATGCGACCTGCACGGCCGTCTTTGTCGCCGTCGCAACCGTCGTCACCTTCATTCTCGGTCCGTCGCCGTGTCTTTCTTAGATCGAGAACGGTCGGCTGACAGTCTCGAGAGGCTGACCTCCCACAGCGAGCATCCGGACGCTCGGCAAGGTCTCGTGGCTCGGATGGTTCGGACTTGGCTCAAGTATGTCGACGGTCTCCTCAGCCCTCTTGCCGTCCAAGCCTGACGCCGATCTTGCCCTTCCCGCACAGTCCTCGCCGCCGGTACGCCTGCCAAGGCCTGTTGACTGCCAATCTGTTCTCGAGCAGATCCAACTGATCGACCGGGCGTGTCTTTTCCCTTCCCCTTTCTAGTCATCACCCTTGCCGTCTCCGTGGGCGTTACTGACCGGTTCGTGCTTCTGCGCAGCCTGGTCGATCCCAAGTCTGGAGGACTGACAATCTTAATGCTGTGTCTGGCCCCCTTCAGACCGGAAGACGCGCCCCAGACGGGTCCCTGGGACAAGGACCTCGTCATCTTCGGCAACCCTTCCTTCCTCGAGGCGTGCTCGGCCCTGAGCGTCCTCCTCTTCAGCTTTGGCGGCACTCCTGCCTAGTGAGTCGCGCACCCGCACGAGACCGCGTCGGAAGGCAGCTGCTGAGCGGCTGCTTCCCCGCTTTCCAAGCTTCGGCATCGTCTCGGAGATGCGCAAGCCCCGGCTGTTCAACCGGTCCATGCTGACCGCCCACTTCATCGTCACGGCGACCTACACCGTGCGTCTGCGTGCCGGCCGGTCCATCGTCGACCCGGAGAGCGGCCGCTGACGGCTTCCACCTTCCATCTTCTTGTAGGTCATCGGCGTCGTCGTCTACGCCTTTGTCGGCCAATACGTCTCGAGCCCGGCTCTCGGCAGCGCGGGCGTCCTCATGAAGCGCATCTGCTACGGCTTGGCCATGCCAGGCCTGTTGATCACCGCTATCCTCTTCACCCATGTGCGTCTGCACCTTCTCCAAGCGCGACTTGACTTCCGACTTGAGTGGGGGCCTCGCTGACCTAGTCTTTGGGTCGGGCCACCCCTTTATCCCCCCCCCCCCTCTCTCGCAGCTGCCGGCAAAGCTCATCTTCGTTCGCGTCCTCCGCGGGTCCGAGCACCTGACGAGCAACTCGATCCAGCACTGGGTTACCTGGCTCGCCTGCACCTTTGGCTGCGTCATCTGCTCGTACATCATTGCGAGGTGCGGCCCCATGCGATCCTTCAGGACCAGAGCAGGATGGGAGGGGAGCCGCCGCCAGACTGACCGCGTTTCCCTTCAACCTCTCGCAGTGCGATCCCCGTCTTCAACTCGCTCATCGGCATCATCGGCTCCGTCTTCGGCACGCTCCTCACGATGCACCTCATGGTCCGTCCCGCTCGCCAAACCCGCTCGAGCTCCTTCGGGTCTGCTGACGCCGTGCGAACATTGATCCAACAGGGCGCTTGCTACCTGTACGATAACTGGCACCTCCGCCATGTCGACAAGACGGCCCGCTTCCGGATCCTCTTCGTCTGGAAGTGCGTCTCCTTGACGCTGGCGCTTGCCACCGCTTTCTCCCTCACCCTCCTGACACCCCCCCTTCACCACCCTGTGACTCGCGCAGTCTGGCAGTCATCGCCGCCGGAAGCTTCCTCATGGTCGCCGGCGTAAGTCTCTCTCGCTCAGGGGCGGTTTCGCGCGCTGCATCCTTCTTGAGGGCGGACGGACTCCTAGGCTGAAACCCGATTCGAGCGTTGTCATCCTTCTCTCGCGCGCAGACGTACGCAAGCGTCGTCGACATCAAGAACGCCCTGAAGGCGGGCGGTACCCAACCTTTCACGTGCGCCGACAACTCGTAGCCCCCTCCCCCCCTCCTCCCGGCGATCCCGAGTAGGCCGGGCCCGCGCCTGTCTGTCTGCTCCCGGCCCTTAAGTTGTTGTCTCCCCCCAGTGCGCGAAGGGCAGGACCGGGGCGTCTGTTTGGATGAGTCGACGATGGGAGAAGGGCAGACCCTTCTCTCGACCAGCCGGGTCGGTCGGGTCTTTGCGGGGTCTTGGCCGTTTGCCCGGCCGGTTGGAGTCTCCGCCTCGGGACGCCAGGGTGACCAGACCCGAAAGACTGATGGCCAGCGTTCGGCACGCTAGAGAAAGCATGTCTCGCGAGGCGCTAGCTTGCTTCGCTGCGTGAGCAAGCAGGACGGGGAGGCGGA
>Ga0308160_10000672_pt1 | contig 58624 bp, 54 predicted proteins | sample PhyFR1_FD_201036 | JGI IMG/M metagenome (GOLD analysis project Ga0308160, IMG submission 201036) | Phyllosphere microbial communities from UC Gill Tract Community Farm, Albany, California, United States - DLSLF.R1 | ecosystem: Host-associated > Plants > Phyllosphere > Unclassified | place: USA...
AGCCTAGAGCGACCTTTCTCTAGGCTTTTTTTATGGGTGTATTAAAGTGAAATTTAAGCATGGATTGAAAAAAGAGAGTGACTCTCTAATCCTTTGTTTCGCTTCCCCAAGCGCGTTTTTATCACAAAGAATTAGAAAGTCAGATGGTCGCTCCAAGTTTTATTGTTATATGGTATTGGTTATTTATTGTTATTCTGTAAACTGATTAAATCGTTTAATGCACACATGATCTATCACTGAAAATAGGTATTTTTTCACTGAATCATAAAAAATAAGAGAACGGTTAGTATTTTCTAGGTTTTTTAAAAATTTATCGGGAGTAATCCATTTGTATTTGCGTGGTATGCGCTGAATCTTGCTGTTGATATGCATATAATAAGACAGTTCTCATTTTGGCAGCTTTTTTATGCGCGGTTTATATTTAATTACCAATGATGATCCTTTAGAGCTTTTATTGGCGAAGTTAGAAGGTGCAATGGCGAATGGCGGCATTGCGGTGTTGCAATATCGTCGTAAAAAAATTGCCAAAGAAGATCAAATTTACGAAATCGAGTATATGAAAGCCATGTGTGCTGAATACCGTGTCCCTTTTATCATTAATGATGATCTTGAAATGGCGGTCAAATACGGTGTAGGTGTGCATTTGGGGCAGGGTGATGGCTCTATTGTCGATGCTGTTGCACGTTTACCTCAAGGTGTGTTGATTGGTCGTAGCTGTAATAACTCAATTGAGCTGGCTGAACAGGCGATTGCCGATGGCGCAAATTATGTGGCATTTGGTGCGATTTATGCGACCGACACCAAACCTGAAGCAGGTAACATTGGCTTGGAAACCTTAAAACTTGCCAAAGAAAAACTTAATGTACCCCTCTGTGCAATTGGCGGTTTAACCGTTGAAAATTCCAGCGAAGTCATTGAATCAGGTGCAGATTATTGTGCTGTGATTAGTGATATATTGGGACTTCCTATGCATGCCATTCCTGAACGTTTAGATGAATGGTCTGCGCTTTTTCAAGCTAAAGCATAAAATATTTTTGATAGATTTAATTTTTAGTCGAGTACCTTTATGAGCTTATCTCCAAAGCAAGAACAATTGTTCAAACAAGCCAGCAAACATATTCCAGGTGGTGTGAATTCACCTGTACGTGCTTTTAATGGGGTGGGTGGTACGCCTGTATTTATTGAAAAAGCCAAAGGCGCGTATTTGTTCGATGTCGATGGTAAACGCTATGTCGATTACGTGGGTTCATGGGGACCGATGATTTTAGGACATGCACATCCAGCAATTATTAAAGCCGTTCAAGACGCTGCAGTTGATGGTTTAAGCTTTGGCGCGCCAACAGTTCATGAAACCACACTGGCTGATATTATCTGTGAAATTATGCCATCCATTAAATTGGTTCGTATGACCAACTCAGGGACGGAAGCGACCATGACCGCGATTCGTCTGGCACGCGGTTATACCGGTCGTGACAAGATTGTAAAATTTGAAGGCTGTTACCACGGTCATTCAGATTCGCTTTTAGTTAAAGCAGGTTCAGGTCTGTTGACTAAAGGTGAAGGTGAAGCGACTTCTGCAGGTGTGCCTGCTGATTTTGCCAAGCATACGCTTACGCTTCCCTACAACGACATCGCTATGCTGAAAGAATGCTTTGCCAAATTTGGTCATGAAATTGCTGGGGTGATCGTTGAACCGGTTGCAGGCAACATGAATCTGGTAAAACCGATTGACGGTTTCTTACAAGCGATTCGTGATGTATGTGATGAGCATGGTTCAGTGTTTATCATTGATGAAGTGATGACCGGATTTCGTGTCGGTCTAGGCGGTGCACAAGCACACTATGGCGTAACACCGGATTTAACCACCTTGGGTAAAATCATCGGTGCTGGTCTGCCAGTGGGTGCATTTGGTGGTAAACGTGAAGTAATGGAATGCATCGCGCCGCTGGGTAAAGTTTATCAAGCTGGGACATTGTCAGGTAATCCACTTGCAATGCGTGCCGGAATCGAGATGTTCACACATTTACGTGTCGAAGGTTTTTATGAAAATTTAACTGCACAACTTGCCAAGTTACTTTCAGGTTTAGAAGCTGCGGCTGCTGAGGCAGGTATTCCATTCAAGACTCAACAAGTCGGTGGTATGTTCGGTTTGTACTTTACAGATCAAGAAGACATCACTAGTTTTGATTCAATGTTGAAATGTGATGTTGATGCGTTCCGTAGATTCTTCCATGGCATGTTGGAGCGTGGTGTGAACCTTGCGCCATCTGCATTTGAAGCAGGTTTTATTTCAGCAGCGCATTCTGATGAAGATATTGCATTTACCATTCAGGCTGCTATCGAAACTTTTGCTGAAATGAAAGCTTAATTTATACATTTTAAAATCCTCCCTAACCCTCCTTTTTCAAAGGAGGGAATTTCAATTTTAGAAATAATAAAATTTCCCCTCTTTCTTAAAGAGGGGTTAGGGGAGATTAAATTCTAAATTAGGGATATTTAATCATGCAAACCAAACATTATTTGACTCTAAGCGATGCAGAATTTTTATTAGATCAAGCTCATCAATATGCGATCGAAAATCAGTTTAATGTCAGTATTGCCGTGGTCGATGAAACAGGAACTTTGCTTGCGATGAAGCGTATGGATGGCGCTTCACCGATGACTGCAAATTTGGCAATTGAAAAAGCTAAATGCTCAGCTATGAGTCGCCGTCCATCCAAGCTGTTTGAAGATATTATCAAGGGCGGTCAGATGGGCTTTTTAACTATGGATACTTTCTCAGGCATGCTGGAAGGTGGTGAGCCGATTATGTATGAAGGGCAATTGGTTGGGGCAATGGGTGTTTCTGGAGTGAAGTCGTTTCAGGATGCGGAGATTGCGCAGGTGGCGATAGAGAAGTTTTTTGCTCAGCAGAGCTAGACAATACGCGCTTGAGGAGGTACTGCATTCTCAAGTCGAGTCTAAAAATCACTATTGGATGAGATGGTGATGCTGCTGTTTAATCATTTCATTATATTCTGTCGAGTTATACAGATCTAAACAACTCATTAATATTGCGGGCGTTGCTTTAATTTTATATACCTCAGTTTTTGTATTCATATATTGGTTTATATATGCTTTCAAATTTTTATACGCGGGTTCTTCATATGAACCATGTTGGAAATATCCTCCCATCGCTAAAGCAGCCTCAGAACTGAATGCTTGATCTTGAGTCATCGTCAGACAATAACTAAAGCCAAAATTTTTGATATTGAGCTCATCAGAGTTTGATATAGATTGAGTTAAATCTTTTGCATAACATGCACTCACCACGACACAACTAAAAAGTATGACAATAATTTTCATTATCTTAAATTCCAAAACAGAATATCTGTGGTTCTCACGTTAGGTGTATTATGAATAAAGTAACAGTTATCTCCACAATCATTTCCATTCCATAAAGTGACATGTCCAGAAGCATCTCCCCCAACCAGATACTTTAAAAATAATAATTCCTTTTTTCCCTTTTAATGGTGATGATAAATCTTGATTATTTTGAGGCTTGCTTTCCCTTCTACCAGAAAAGAAGGATCGCCAAGAGCAATGATTCCACCATGATCGGTTTTACAGCCAACTGTTATTAATGCTTTCATTATTATTTTTATTAAAAATAATAACATATCAATATGAAATCAAAGGTTTAGTTTAAAACTCATCTAATCAGTTTGTATATAACTCCTATAATAACTGAATGTAGATATAAGCATTTTTTTACTTTTACTTGGTTTAAATTTTGCCCTGCTGACTTTTTAAAGTATTGAGCACCACTCAATCTCAGTTAGCATATACAGTCACCACAAAAGCTGACTGTCTTGAGCCAAAGAGAATCCCATGCTGTACTCCATGCCCAAAAAAATCCAACTCACTCTATCTCAAGCCAAATGGCAGCTTGCTGCTGCAAATTCAGTATTGGTACTTATCGGATTGCAAAATTTGCGGATGCAGGCAGGGATTCAAGATACTGACCTGATGGCAAATCTAATCCAGATCAGCAATAAAGCCAAAGCTTTGGATATTCCGGTTGTTGATTTATACGGTGATGACTTGATACAAGGGATGCAACAACTTGGTGAATATGCATCATCGAATCCACAAATGATATTTGCAGGACAGGTGAGTCCGATGTTCAAGCAAATATTGCCGCATTTGCAAAGTGTGACTGAACAGATTTGTGTAGTGGACGATGCGATCCTATTGCCAAATCAGGAACAGCATATTCAATGGATTGACAGCATTTTAGCCCAAGGCTTGCATCACATGAATAGCTATAGTTTGACTCGGCTATGGGATTTAAGTGCGCCGTCCAATTATGTGCTTTCAACTAAGGGGATTATGCTTGCCGTTGCAGAGCAGCTGAACATGGATGCACTTGAAATTGACCCTTATGTCGATTTGAAGCAATACGGTTTGGATTCTGTGGCCATTGTCAGTTTGGTCGGGGTATGGCGCGCACATGGTGCGAATGTGAGGTATGAAGATGTCTTAAAACACAATTCACTGCATGAACTCGTCAGCTTTATTTTGCAATCGGCAGGTTGATAACGCGAGATTGAAATAATTTTTGAGCAAAATCGGAAAATCCGTCGCCAATTGCAGCATTGCGCATTGTAATTCTGCGCCAAGCTTCCTATCATTGCCGGCTTGTTTTCGCGATCCGCTTGGAATTGAACATTGAGTAATTTTCTAACCGAACACCTGATCCATCGTGACGAAGATTTTATGGTGATCCATAAACCTGCAGGTGTACTCACCGTTCCCGGTAAAACTGAAGATTTACAAGATTGCGTGATCAACAGATTATTAAAAATAGAACCCAAAACTTTACTGATTCATCGTCTGGATCGTGATACTTCAGGAATCTTGGTTTTTGGCTTGAGCAAATGGGGACAAAAAACCATTTCCCGCCAGTTTCAGGAACGCCAAACCGAGAAAACCTATCAAGCCGTGGTTGCCGGACAACTCGAAGGTGAAGGCACGGTTGATGTCCCGGTGATTTACGATCCTGAACATCCGCCTTTACATATTGCCGCTCCAGATCACAATAAGCCTGCACTCACGCATTGGCAAGCCATCGAACATTTTGAAATTCAAGGGCAGGCGATGACGCGTGTCAAACTTACTCCCATTACAGGTCGTTCACATCAGCTTCGTGTACATATGCAATATCTCGGTCATCCGATTGTGGGTGACACCTTGTATGCTACACCGGAGCAGCAACAGTTGATTCCTCGGCTGTGCTTGCATGCTGAACACTTGAGTTTTTACCATCCTCAAACAGAGGAACGGGTGGAGTTTTATTATCCAGTTCCTTTTTAAGGTGAAAACTTTTTAATCGTCATCGATTTTGCGCACTTTTTAGTGGGCTTTATGTCAAAATATATTGCTTAAAGACCTGTTTTATTGCTCAAATACTCATCAGGTTTTGAGCTTGAAAATAAGTGTCCTCATTTTTAGATAAAGGTGGAAAAATTGCATCAGTTTGCTATTGGTCAGCGTTGGTTATCAGATACAGAAACAGAGCTTGGATTAGGGGTTCTCATTGATGTAGATGAACGATCGGTTAGCATCTTATTCCCGAAGAGTGATGAAACACGTGTTTACGCACGTAACAATGCACCTTTATCGCGTATTGTTTTTAACATTAAAGACGAATTGCAGGATCAGGAAGGTACCAAGTGGCTGGTTGAGTCTTTTGAAGACCGTCATGGCGTGGTGCGTTATAACGTCATCCGTACCCTAGAAGATGGTACTGAAGAACGTAAAGCTTTAAACGAGACCCGTGTGGGTGCACATATTCAGCTGTCTAAGCCGCTGGACCGTTTGCTTGCCAGTCAGGTGGATTATAAAGAATGGTATGACCTGCGTATTGAAGCCTTGATGATGCAAGCCAATATGAAATCAAGTCCATTACGCGGCATGATTGGAGCGCGTGTGGGGCTGATTCCGCATCAGCTTTATATTGCACATGAAGTCGGCCAGCGTTTTGCACCGCGTGTTTTACTTGCCGATGAAGTAGGCTTGGGTAAAACCATTGAAGCCGGCCTGATCATTCATCAGCAGCTTAAAACCGGTCGTTCAGAACGTATCCTGATTTTAGTGCCCGATTCACTGCAATATCAGTGGATGATTGAGATGCGTCGCCGTTTCAATCTACAGTTCTCGTTATTTGATTTAACCCGTACCGCTTCAATTAAAGAACACGATCCAGATTTAAATCCATTCCTGACTGAGCAATGCATTATTGCCAGTGTGGACTTAATGGTCGATCACGAAGATTTACGTGAACAGGCATTAGAAGCCGGTTTCGATCTTCTTGTTGTGGATGAAGCACATCACTTGATGTGGAGCGAAGAAGAAGGTGGTAACGACCGTTATGACCTGGTTGAAGAGCTTGCTGAAAAAACCCCCGGGGTGTTGTTGCTTACAGCGACACCAGAACAACTGGGTGTAGAAAGCCATTTTGCGCGTTTACGCTTGCTTGATCCGCAGCGCTTTAGTTCACTAGACTGTTTCTTGGATGAAGAAGAGCAATATCATCACACCGCAAAAATTGCTGAAGTACTGATGTCGGATCTGCCTTTAGAAGAAGGGCATTTAAAAGCGATTGAAGGCTTGTTGGGTCATAACATTCAGGATGAACCAGAGCAACGTTTCCGTGCCATTCATGAATTGTTAGACCGTCATGGTACAGGTCGTATTCTATTCCGTAATACCCGTGAAGCGATTCAGGGTTTCCCGGGTCGTGACTGTCAGCCTGCTGCTTTACCAGCACCTGCAAACTGGTCGAAAGACGGCAAGTTACGTGAGCAAATGTGGCCTGAAGAAGCGCAGCTTGATGGCGCCTGGATGGAGCATGATCCACGTGTGATGTGGCTGATGGAAATGCTGCGTACCGAGCTGAAACACAAAAAAGTGTTGCTCATCGCGCGTAGTGGTCCAGTGGTTGAAGCTTTGGAAAATGTACTTCGTTTACATGCCGGTATTCGTACGGCCATGTTCCATGAAGGCATGAGTCTTTTAGAGCGTGACCAAGCAGCGGCTTATTTCGCTGAAGAATCATATGGCGCACAAATTTTACTGTGTTCTGAAATTGGTTCGGAAGGCCGTAACTTCCAGTTTGCCTCAGATTTGATCCTGTTTGATTTGCCAGCGAATCCGGATGTGCTTGAACAACGTATTGGTCGTTTGGACCGTATTGGTCAAGAAAACCGTATCCAGATTCATGTGCCATATTTAGCTGGCACAGCGCAAGAGCGTATGTTCCGTTGGTATAACGAAGGTTTAAATATCTTCAGCAATATTTCCCCAACGGCACAAACTTTGCAAGAAAACTTCATTGCTAAATTAAAAGACTGTTTATTGGCAGATTTGGGCCAACAGTTTGAAGATTTACTTGAAGAAGTCAGTATTCAGCGTGAAGCCTTGGAAGCTGAATTACAGGAAGGTCGTGATCGTTTGCTTGAATACAACTCATGTCGTCCAATCGTGGCACAGGAAATTGTTCAAGCACTTGAAGACTATGATGACAACACCACTTTGCCAATGTTTATGAAGCGCTTCATGGCATCGACAAACATCGATTTTGATGAGCAAAGTAACGGTACCGTAATCATCAAGCCAACCGATCAAATGCAGGTGCAAGGTTTATCACTTGATGAAGAAGGCATGACTGCAACTTTCTATCGTGACCAAGCACAAGTCCGTGAAGATGCGCAGTATCTAACCCTTGAGCATCCATTCACTGAAAGTGTGATGGAAATGATTAATACACAGTCATTTGGTAGCACCAATGTTGCATTGTTAAAATCGAATGCGCTTAAACAGGGTTCTTTACTGTTAGAAGTGTGGTTTAAAGTGGATGTTATTGCGCCTAAAGCATTGAACCTGCCTTCAAGCTTGCCACAACAGCTGATTCGCGTATTGCTCAGTGAAACCGGCCAGGACTTGTCTGCCAAGATTGATCCAAGTATCTTGAAACCGTATTTGCATCATTTGGATAGCAATAGCTGCCGTCAGGTGGTGAAAGCCCGTCGTGATGTGATTGAGCAACGCTATACACAGGCACTTGATATTGCTAAGACAGCATTACCGAACTTCAAGCAACAAGCCAAAGAAGTGTATGGCAATAAATGGCAATATGAAATTGACCGTTTAACTTATTTGAAGCAATTTAATCCAAGTATTCGTGAAGATGAAATTACACGCCTACAAAAATTGCAGTCAGAAGGCATTAGCTTGCTTGATGGTTTATCGGTAACCCCAGAAGCCATTCAAGTGTTGGTTGTGGTTAAACCATAATTTCGAAACTTGTTTAAAAAGCACCTTCGGGTGCTTTTTTATTGCTCAAGATTCTATAGGTCTTATTTGTGTGAACAATGGAAGATATAAAACCTGAAAGTCATCTCATGTTAAAATGGCGCATAAATTTTATAAAAAATTAGAATAATCATGGCTAAAGCTTTAGTGACAATCGGTTCTTCAACCACGCATGGTGGCGTTGTCTCAGAATGCGAAAATACATTTATCATTAATGGCGTTGCAGTACATTTGCATGGCATGAAGCATTATTGTCCTCAATGCCACGCTATGGTGTCTGCGGTTGCAGCGGATCAATCTACAGTCATGAAAGGACGGGGAATCGTAATTGCCGGAGACAAGACAACTTGCGGCGCAACTTTTCTAGGCAATCAAGCTTTAGTGGTTTCCAAGAAATAATTTTAATCGAGTTGAAGAATATTTTTATAATAATTTTTCATGCTAAACAAAGACTGACTTAGAAGTCAGCTTATCTGCGAGTTAGTGATTTGAAACAGGCAGGCTTTTCCTTAAGCTAGGCGATGTTCATCGATCTAATCAAGGAAGAGCAGCGTTGTGAAGGATTTATCATTTAAAAAGACTGCGATTCATTTTACTCATGCCAATGGCATTCCTGCGCCAAGTTATCAAAAGTTTTTCGCTTGCTTTGAAGATGAGTTTGATTTGAAGTCCATTCCGATGATTGGACTCAATCCACAATATCCCATAACGCATGACTGGCGTTATTTAGTCGATCAAGTTATTGATGATATTGAGCAGAAATTTCATAGAAAAAAGGTGATCGGTCTTGGACATTCCTTTGGTTCACTGGTCACGTTAATGGCTGCGTATAAACGTCCTGATTTATTTTCACAATTAGTCATTATGGATCCGCCTTTTGTGATTGGTTCAAAGTCTCCAATATTCGAGATTGCAAAAAAATTAAAACTCAAGGCAATCGATCAATTGACTCCGGCAGGAATCACCCTGAAACGAACAGATCACTGGGAAAATCATGAGCAAGCCTATACTTCCATGCGGCATAATCCGTTATTTAAACATTTTGATGAAAGCTGTTTTCAGGATTTTTTAGCCTGTGGTTTGCAACCAGATATGAAACGGGGTGGCTTAACTTTGGCAGTACCTAAAAGGGTTGAAGCGCAGATTTTTAGAACGGTACCTGCATGGTGGTGGCGTACGCCAAGGAAAGCACCGGCTGTACCTGTACATTTAATTAGTGCGCAGAACAGTCCATTTTATAAGCAAAGTTTTCCGCAAGGGATGCAAAAGACCTATCAAATTAATTATAGTTTGATGCAAGGCGGGCATATGTTTCCGTTGGAACAGCCTGAAAAAACCGCTGAACTGGTTAAACAGATTATTGCTCGGCAAAAAAACATTTAAAAAGATAAGCTCAGGATTCAATCAATATTGAATCCTCAAATTCAACCCCTAGCGAATTTGCGCTTCATCCAAATGACGCGCGCCTTCTAAAATCATGCGAATCATAATCATGGTTTGTTCTGCAATTTCTTTGCGTTCAGTTATGGGCATGTCAATCACTGTTGCACCCATATTAAACACCAGTTGGGTAATCGCTTTTGCCACAATGTCAGGATGAAACAATTTACTGTGATTGAGACGTTCCAGACGAATTAAATCTTCTTGCAGTTCTTGCTGAAAATAATTTAATTGGCGTCCCACTGCTGATTTATATGAAGCGGAACCCGTATAGGCTTCACGAAGCAATAAGCTTAAATTTCCTTCATCGGCATCGAGCTGCTCAATAAAAATTTCAACTGAACTGCGAATAATACTGTTTTGTTTTGAGGCTTTTAAACGTGCCTGATGCAAAATTTGACGCAGCACAATACCTGCACGATCAATCAACTCAATTGCAAGTTCATCTATATCTCTGAAATGTCTGTAAAAACTGTTTGGGGCAATACCTGCTTCGCGGGCAACTTCGCGCAGGCTTAAAGATGCAATACTTTTTTGAGGACCAATGAGATTGAGCGCGGCCTGAAACAGTTCTTCTTTGGTAATTGTTGCTTTTCGACCAACTGTGCGGACTACAACTGGCTCATGAGCAAGACTTTGTGCGGCAATTGTGGCATCAACATTTTTTTTGATCGAAAACTGATTCATATTTTTCAAAGGATTAGAGACACCAAAACATTATAGCTGTTGCTGGCTCGCTTGGGAAATGAATAGAAACAATACAGATATATATACAAATATATATACATGTGTATAATAATTAAAATTCAATCGCGTGGTGCTTACTATGCATGTGTTAGAAAAAACGAAATCTCACTTGGCTTCACTTGCTGAAACTGTTATTGATCAGCATGCAGCAAACTTTTGGCTGCAAAAATTTAACTCGCTTTGGTCATTTAACCAAGCTTTGGGAAAAATTGTTCAAAAAGAAAATTCTGCTCAGAACATGGTAAGTTTAACCATTCAGGTCAATCGTCATTTTGAGCTTGGGCAAGCAGGGCAGCATCATCCGATCTTTGTGGAAGTCGACGGCATTCGCTATGAACGCAGCTATAGTTTGACTCAACTTGATTCTCAGCACGTCTTGTTGACGGTTAAAAAAGTCGATCAAGGTAAAGTTAGCTCTTGGTTGGTTGAACAGTCTAAAGTCGGGGATATCCTGGAATTTGGTCAGCCGTATGGCGACATGCTGTTACCAGAACAGGCTCAAACGATGCTGTTGCTTGCTGCAGGTAGCGGCATTACCCCAATGTTAAGTTTGCTTAAAGCGCTTTCTAAAACAGATCGAATGACTCAAGCGCCAATTCAATTGCTGTATTGGGTGAAAGAGTATGCAGATGTGGCTTTTAAATCACGTTTTGAGCAGCTTGCCGAGCAATATCCGAATTTCTCCTTTCAAGTTTTTTATACCCAAGAAGTTGATGCTGGCGAACGTTTAAACCAAGCCCATGCAGCATTGCTGGAAAACATTGAAAGTAGCGTTGTGTACGCATGTGGTCCCTCTGGATTCGTCGCACAGGCTGAACAGTTATTTGCACATGCGCAAAGTTTTAAAAGTGAAGCTTTTAGCATGACGCCTGTCGAAAGTTCCGAGACTGGCTTTGTCAATGTGACTTTATTGAAATCGAAAAAAGTGCTCGCTATTCCAAAAGGCCAGTCGATTTTAGCCAGCCTTGAACAGCAGAATGTAAAACCCACCCATGGTTGCCGCATGGGGATCTGTAATAAATGTGTTTGCAATAAAGTAGAAGGTTCAACCAAAAATCTGGTGAATGGCGGACAAAATTCAGAACCTGGTAATTTATTAAAAATTTGTGTCAATTCAGCACAGTCTGATCTTGTTATTGATTTATAAGTGAGTCAAATATCATGAATATGCCCGTAAAAATAGAATATTTTAAAAATCCTAAAAATGGTGAACTTACTCAATCTCAATTAGATGGATTGGCACGTGAGTTAGATGCCATTAAACAAGAAGTACTCGATGATATTGGTGAAAAAGACGCGAAATATATCCGTCGTGTATATTCAACCATTCGTTATGCTTCTATTGCTGGACGTGCCTGTCTGTTTGCAGGTTGGTTCCCACCAGCATGGGTCTTAGGTACTGGTTTACTTGGTTTTGCCAAAATCATGGAAAATATGGAGCTGGGTCATAATGTCATGCATGGTCAATATGACTGGATGAATGATCCAAAATTCCATGGTCCATCTTATGAGTGGGATATTGTCGGTACAGCGGATAACTGGCGTCAAACCCATAACTATAAACATCACACCTATACCAATATTAAAGGTATGGATGATGATATCGGTTATGGATTGCTTCGACTTTTCCCTGAACAGCGCTGGAAACCTGGCTATTTGTTACAACCGATTTATGCGATTCCATTTTGCTTGTTGTTCCAATGGGGCGTGGCAATTCAAAATCTTGAAATCGGTAAAGTATTGTTTGGTCGTAAAACCAAAGAACAAGCTAAAAAGGAATGGCAGCCAATGCAACGCAAAATCACTAAACAATTGTTTAAGGATTATGTGTTCTTCCCATTAATTGCCGGTCCGGCAGCTTTACCTGTTTTAGCGGGTAACTTGGTGGCGAATGGCATGCGTAATATCTGGACTTTTAGTATTATTTTCTGTGGCCACTTCACTAAGGATGTTGAGGTGTTTCCGAAATCAGTATTGGAAAATGAAAGTCGCGGACACTGGTATATGCGCCAGATTCGTGGTTCATCGAATTTAACCGGTTCAGAGGCATTCCATATTTTGACTGGTCATTTAAGTCACCAGATTGAACATCATTTATATCCAGATGTTCCGGCACGTCGCTATCGTAAAATGGCGCCAAAAGTACAGGCTGTTTGTGAAAAGTATGGCTTGAACTACAACAATGCCAGTCTGATCAAGCAATATGGTAGCGTGATTAAACGTATTGCGAAATATGCTTTTCCATTTAAGAAATAAATGAAATCTGAAATAAAAAACCACTTCGATTGAAGTGGTTTTTTATTTATGTATATGAGCTTGAAGTGTTTTAATCAAATGCATGTAATTGCCTTTTTTTGCCTTGCTTAGGACATTTGCAATTTCTTGTTGCGTCCAATTTTGTTTGATCGCTTGGCAAGAAAATAAAGATAACAACACAAATGGATTTTCGCCAAAACGAATATATATACCTTTCACCAGCTTTGGAGGATCGAATAAATTCATAATATTATCTTTTCCTGATGTAGGGTTGCTTATGTAGCTACAAACATAAATCATGTGAGTAGTATCACTATATATTATTTGATTAGGCTGAATTTTTTATCAATAAAACATTAGTTTAATTTTAATTATTGTTAAATTGTATTTATTGTTTAGAAAGAATTAATTTGATTAAACTTTTTGAAGTTAAATTGCAATTTGAATGTCTATAGGTAATTTAGGGAGGATTTTATCTACCCCAACCATATAAGCATGATCAGCTAGCTCCAGCATTTCCTTATCTTCAAGACTATTGCCATAAGCATAAACCGCGACATAATTATCTAAATGATATTTTTCTAAAATTCGCAGCTTTTTTTGTTCCGAACTACAGTCTGGAGTCGTGTATTGCCCAGTATAGGTATTATTTATTTGTTCAGCCTGAGTGCAAATTAAATCAATATTTAATAGGCCACAGACATGTTGCAGATAGACATCAACCGATGCTGAAACCAGTACAACTTCATCGCCCAAAGCTTGATGTTGCTTAAGCTGTTTAAGCAAGGGCAGATTCAATTGAGCCATTAAACTTGCTGCGTAGTCCTGTGCAATCTGCTGTAACTCTAAAGCATCGGCATTGCTAAACATGGCACGAAATAATTTAGAGCGCATGGCATGCGCAGGGTAAGCATTTAAATAATAGGCTTGAATCCAAGGGAGGATCTTAATGCCTTGTTTGACGATATGCCTTTTTCTTAAAGCATAGAAGATAAACCCCGTGAAACTGTCTTTTTTACACAGGGTTCCATCAAAATCAAAGAGCGCTAAATTTTTATTCTTTTTGCCCGTTGCATACATGATTGATATCTTCCATTTACGCGTGTTGCAAACCAATTGGTATTATATTCACGGCTTAGTTTAGGGCCAGAAATGACCACTTCAGGCATAATTGCATAAATAGGATCTTTGCCTGTTTTCTCATGATAGAGCTTGGATACAGCACGATAGGTAGCGGTATCTTCAAAACTTTTATCTTTTTCTTTTTTCAAGTCAGAACGAATTTGTCGCGGTGTAACTAAGATATTGTTGGCGGCAAAAACACTAATCAGTTCGCGTTCAGACTGGCTGCCGGCAGAACGGATTGAACCTTCTTTGGTGTAAAGCAATAAGTCGCCATCCAGATCTAGCTCAGCTGCTGTTAAATCATTCAGCATGCTTTGGAAGGCGGCGTTGCGACTTGAATACATGCCAGAGTTGTAGTCTGCAAAACGATAAATCGCTTTATCGTAATCGGCAGGGTACATCATTAAACGATGAATGCCATAATACAAACCACCGTATTGGCTATATAAGTCGGTCCGTAATTCGGCAATATTGCCGCCTTGACGTTTGTGCTCTTTGGCATAACCAATATGAACTTGCATTGAGCCCAATGTGGTAATTGGATTTAATTTTTCACCAATATCTTGTCCAACCAGTTTGGCTGCACCGGTTAATGCACTGACGTGATAATGTTTTGACATATAGGCAAAAATTTCACGATATAATTCATCCAATTCACGTTCGGTTTTAACCCGACGCATTTGGCTTAAATAGTTATCTTCAGGACTGGGCTGATTTTTTAACACTTCCTGGAAATAGCCGGCAACAGTTCCGCCAATTGCATCACCTAATTTATCTTTAAATTTTTCATCCAGACGGTCTTGAACTTCTTTAACCGCTTTTACCCCTAAACCGGGTACTTGCGGGTCGGCAACAAAGTTCGATTCTTGATCGACCACTGCTACAATACTGCAAATATTTTCTTTGGTTTGGGGAATACCGAGCTGGTCACTAATATCAAAAATATCTTTGGCCCATGCGCTACGATCATTGACACGTGGTGGAACAAGGCGCTTGATTTGATCTTCTTCTAGGGTCGGTTCATTATTTTTTGACCACCAGGAGTTATCTCCACATGCCACTAAACTTAGAGATAAAGCCAGAATACTCAAGGATTTAACATGAGATGAAATAAAAAAATTCTTTTTCATAAGGATGAAAACATAGTCCAAAAAGATGAGCCAATACAGTAGATGCAGTATACTATGCCGGTCGAAAAAGTGATGAATTTATATGTATATTGGTCCATATCAGCTGTCAAATAATTTAATTGTTGCTCCTATGGCAGGTGTTACGGATCGTCCATTTCGGACGTTGTGTAAATATTTTGGTGCAGGGCATGCGGTCAGTGAAATGATGACCTCAGACCAAACCTTGCGCATGAGTAAGAAAAGTTTATACCGAGCCAATTTTGATGGCGAAATTGCGCCTATATCTGCACAGATTGCAGGTTCAGACCCGTTCGAGCTTGCCGAAGCGGCGCGTTATCAGGTCGCCAATGGCGCACAGATTGTCGACATCAATATGGGTTGTCCGGCCAAAAAAGTCTGCAATAAATTGGCAGGGTCTGCACTATTAAAAGATGAAGATCTGGTTGCACGCATTCTAGATGCGGTCGTGGCTGCTGTGGATGTGCCAGTGACTTTAAAAACCCGTTTGGGTTATTTAAATGGTCATGAAAACATTATACGGGTAGCGAAACGTGCCGAAGAAGCGGGGATCGCTGCATTGGCTTTGCATGGCCGAACCCGTGAAGACATGTACTTAAATACCGCGCGCTATAGCTTGATTAAAGAAGTCAAACAGATGTTGAACATTCCGGTGATTGCCAATGGCGATATCGACAGTCCTGAAAAAGCCAAATATGTACTCGACTATACCGGTGCTGATGCGGTCATGATCGGGCGTGCTGCACAGGGCAGACCTTGGATTTTCCGTGAAATTTCTCACTATTTAGCCACAGGTGAGCACTTGGCTGCACCGAATATTCAAGAAGTGAAAGATGTGCTGTTGGGGCATTTATCTGAACTGTATGACTTCTATGGAGAGTATTCGGGTTGCCGGATTTCGCGTAAACATATTGCCTGGTATACCAAAGGTTTACGTTCAAGCAATGAGTTCCGTCAGAACATGTACAAGGTTGAAAGTACGGTTGAGCAGTTTAATGTAGTTGAAGACTACTTTAATCAGTTACTCGCTCAAGGTGAAATTATGAGTGATGTGCAAGTAGAACAGGTTAATCTGCTGCAACGCTGATATGATCAATATGTGATCAATAATTATAGAAAAATCAATCAAGGTACTGTTGTGGAAACAGTACCTTTTTTATCTTGGGTCATGTTTTTTTCAACACGCCGGTTACATGAAATATCTTCTTATACATAGCGCAGCATTTTATTCACTGAAACTGGACAGGACTTGAACATTATTTACCTGAACTTTCTCTATGCTGAAAGTGTACATAGATAACAAGATGTAATTTCAATCTTGTTCAAGCAATTTGTTTAAATAAGCAATTTTGTTTAAATAAGAAATAAGATCGAGGGAGATGAACAATGACGAATACCAATCGACCAGTTTCAGATATTGATCCTGCAGCTCCAACAGAACGGTCTCCAGAACGCAGTGATGTACTCAATAGCGATTCACTAAAATCTAGTCCACCTACCGATGATAGTGCACGTCCTGACCTGAATTCGCCAGCGACTGAAAGCCATCGGGTTCCAGATATGACCGAAGCGGGTGATCATCTGGCTGCGACGGGTGCCGGTACTGTGGGTGGAGCGGCTGTTGGGGCGACATTGGGTATGATCGGTGGCCCTCCAGGCGCAGTGGTGGGTGGCCTGATCGGGGGTGTCGTGGGCGGACTTGCTGGTAATGACATCGCACAATCTGCCAATCCAGAAGAGGAAGACCATTACTGGAGAGAACAGCATAAAGATCGACCTTATTTCCATGAAACACGTAATACTTATAATGATCTCGACTATGATCGCGATTATCGTGGGGCTTATCGTCTCGGTTATGAAAACCGTAACCATTACAACGACTTTGATCAGGCTGAACCTGACCTGCGTACTAAATGGGAACAGGCCAAGGGTGAATCCCGTTTAAATTGGGAAGAAGCCAAATTTGCAGTAAAAGATGCCTGGCATCGCAATACCCGTTAAGTCGTATTCTGTATATATAAAATTTTGCCTAGAAAAAAACCTCTCCATATGGAGAGGTTTTTTTTACCAATGGGAACGAGCTGATTAGGCTTGGCTCATTTCCAGAACCAGCTGGTTAATTAAATCGGGAGCTTCTATTTCCCGAATCTGAGCCACATTGGTTCCTGCCCAGAATGCGCCAAAACCATAATCGCCTTGCGCTGTTGCCGCGGCATTGAGTTGCTTGCCCAGGTCATAGCAATAGGGATAGGTCGCAACAGCAGATCGTTCAGGACGATCAATTTGGGTATGCCAGTGATTAATTAGGCCACGGGCAGGTCGGCCAGAAATACTGGTGCTAATTTGAGTAATCGGTTTGCTAAACAGTGCTTTTCGATACGCGGCATTGGCATTGGAACTTTTGCATTGTACGAAAGCAGTCCCCAGTTGAACGGCTGCTGCACCTAACTTGATTAATAGCTGAGCTTGCTGCCCGTTCATAATCCCGCCAGCCGCAACAATCGGTAAGCGGCAAGACTGTTTGAGCAATTGAACCAAATCAGAGGTTTTAACAGCACTGTCAAATGTTTCGTTAAAAATACCGCGATGTCCACCCGCCTCAATGCCTTGAGCAATAATCACATCTATGCCTGCAGCTTCAATTTCAAGTGCTTCAGCCAGATTGGTTGCCGAAACCATAGTTATAATGCCTGCTTGTTTTAAGGCCTGGATTTGATGGGGATGTGGTATACCAAAGTGAAAACTGACGGCTTTAGGTCGGGTTTCTAAAACCAGGTTTAAATAGTCGTCATGATCTAGAAAGCTGGGGTAAATGCATTTTAATTCTGTGGGCGGCACAGCATCATACTTCTTAAATTGTGGTGCCAAATATTGAATCCATTGCTCTGCGGCATCATGGTCGAGTTCTAGAGTTTGATGGCAAAAGAAATTTACCTGAAAAGGCTGGTGGGTCAATGCTTGAGTTTCTAAAATTTGTTGACGTGCTGCTTCAACAGAACTTGCACCCAAACCGAGTGAACCCAAGCCGCCTTGATTAGATACTTCAGCCGCCAGTTCTGGAGTAGAAACCCCAGCCATCGGGGCCAGGAAAATAGGATGTTTAATCTCGAGTTGTTCTAATAAAGTCATATTCGGCTCCTCCTCATCCATATTACTTTGCCCAAGCCATCCAGATTAAGCAAATCATATTCGTTATTTTCTGGCGAAATAAGAAAGGGCTTTGGTAGCCAGCTTAAAAATAAAATGTCAAAACAAAACGTCAGCCTTTGTCGCGTTCAAGATCAGTGAACATCTCGTTATAAAATTAAAATTTATAATGTATTTTTATCATCAAATGCTGCCTGCTCATGTCTGAACGGATCCGTGAAAAACTGCAAATTTTAGCCGATGCTGCCAAGTATGATGTATCGTGTTCCTCAAGTGGCAGTAACCGTAAAAATAAGGATAAGGGCCTGGGCAATACCGGTTCCGGGATTTGCCACAGCTATACCGAAGATGGGCGCTGTGTATCTTTATTGAAAATCCTGTTTTCCAATGTCTGTATTTTTGACTGTTCTTATTGTGTGTCGCGGCGTTCCAATGATGTAAAACGGGCAGCATTTACCGTACAGGAAGTGGTTGATTTGACCATGAATTTTTATCGCCGCAACTATATTGAAGGCTTGTTTTTAAGTTCCGGTATTTTTAAATCGGCAGATTACACCATGGAACGTATGCTGCAAGTGGTGAAAAAATTACGTATTGAAGAAAATTTTAATGGCTATATTCATCTAAAAACCATTCCCGGTGCATCGCAGGAAATCATTACCGAAGCCGGTTTATATGTAGACCGGATGAGTATTAATTTAGAAATGCCGACTGAAGCCGGCTTGCAAAAATTTGCGCCCGAAAAAAACCATGCAGAAGTGCAAAAAGATTTAGGCATTGTCCGCGACCGTTTAATTCAACTGAAAGATGAGCGCAAGCTGATTCGTAGCGTACCTAAGTTTGTTCCGGCAGGGCAAACCACGCAAATGGTCGTCGGGGCACATAGTGAAACCGATCAGGATATTATTTTAATGGCGGATCGTCATTACAAGGAATTTAAACTCAAGCGCGTCTATTATTCCGGTTATATTCCGATTAATGAACAAGAAAAAGCCTTACCTGCGGTTGGATCTGCACCGCCTTTACTCAGGGAAAACCGTTTATACCAAAGTGACTGGTTAATGCGTTTTTATGGTTTTGATGCGACTGAACTGGTCGATGAAAAGCATCCGAACCTAGATTTAGATATCGACCCAAAACTGGGTTGGGCATTGCGTCATCCGGAGCAATTTCCGGTCGATTTAAACCGTGCTGATTATCGGATGATTTTACGGGTGCCAGGAATTGGCGTGCGATCTGCGAAAAAGATTGTCCAAGCCCGTCGTTTCGGCCAAATTCATATCGATCAGTTAAAACGTATCGGGGTGGCATATAACCGCGCGCAGCATTTTATCCGCTGTGCCGATACGCCAAAATTCATTAAAGAGCAGTTACCCAGTCAGATTCGTCATCAAATTCTGCAGTCGGGACAGTCAAAATATACTCAGCAACTTTCCCCGCAGTTAGGTTTTGGTTTCTGATGGCAACCTATTGCTTTGATGGCAGTATGACCGGCTTGCTGAGCTGTGTATTTCGTGCCTTTCAATTTAAAGATTTTCAGGTGTGTGTGACCAGTGATGCGCATGCCCAAAATGGACTATTTGATGATTTTATTCAGGTGGCTTCAAATGATGAGCAGGCACAGCGCGTCTGGCAAGGGCTACAGCAAAGAACCTCGAATCAGAGTCAGCGCAATTTTTATTATACTTTTCTATCTGAAAATCAAAGCGCTTATCAGCACTTGTTTAATTACTGCCTGTATATTTTTCAGCATAAATATAAGGTCGATGAAAATTATGGACATCCCGATGTTTTGGCTTTGGCCCAGTGGACCAAGCAGGTCGGGCGTGAAAAGCATCGTATGGAAGCATTTGTACGTTTTAAGAAATGTCAGGATGGTTTGTTCTTAAGTCTGGTTCGACCTGATTTTAATGTTCTGCCGTTGATTGAACGACATTTTAAAGCGCGTTATCAGGACCAGGCTTGGTTAATTTATGATGAAAAGCGTAACTATGGCATTTATTATGATTTACAAAAGGTTCATCAAGTTGAAATGAATGCCTGTGAGGTGGATGCCAAGCTTGCGACTGGTTTTAGTCAATCTTTTAGCGTAGAACTGGACGAGCAAGAATGGCTGTATGATCAGCTGTGGAAGGATTATTTCCGTAGTGTCAATATTCAAGCACGGCAAAACATGAAATTGCACATTCAATATGTACCAAAACGCTATTGGCGCTATATGAATGAAAAGTCAATTTAACTGGATATTTCAGGCATAATGTTTTGCTGTATAAGGTGACTATTAGGCAAGTTATGATCAAGCCGTTAATTTGTGCGACTTTAATTTCAAGTTTATTACTTTCAGCATGTTCAAGCTCTGAACAGCATAAAGCCCGAGTTGATCCTCAACAATACAAAGTTCAAGATGCCGCAAGTTTGCAACAGCGTTTCGAGACTTTAAATCAACAGTTATCAAAAGATTATCAGGCATTTAAAAAAACCAATAATATTGCCTTCTCAGATCAGTCTGTACTGGATGTCAATCAGCTCAAGACATTGGATCAGAATGCAGTGAGCCGGACCTCATTAAAGCCGGTCAAACAGGCCTATTGTGAAATGATGAATGGATATTTTGCCGAGATGTATCATTTGGGCAATCAAAACCTGAATTTAATCGGTCAAGTCCAGTTACCCAATATGCAAGCTGAAGACCTGGGAAAAAGTTTTGCAAATGCCGATCAGTTTTATGATTTTATTTTAAATCGCTATACCACATACCGTCAGGCTCAGGAAATAATGGGCTTTGGCTGTAATTTGAAAGCCGCTTTAAATTAAGCTCTAAAAAACAAAATCTATAAAAAAGCCCATCACGTGATGGGCTTTTTGGAATTTAAAAAGGGTCTTAACAACCGGTTAATTTTTCAGGTTGTGGACGTTCACCGGGGAAGAAAATAGGGCGAAGTTTCACACCAATCCCGTTACCAATAAAAGCAAAGATTAGCCACAACCAGCCATGTAAACTGCCTGATGCAATACCGCTGAAGTAAGCACCAATATTACAACCGTATGCCAGGCGCGCGCCGTACCCGAGTAATAATCCGCCAACAACAGCAGCAATAAATGAACGCTTTGGAATGTTCAGGTTTGGCGCGAATTTACCCGCCAGACTTGCCGCCAATAATGCACCCAGCATAATGCCGAAGTTCATCATCGAAGTAATGTCAAACCACAATGACTCAGCTAAGGCTTTAGCATTGGCGGGTTTTTGCCAATAAGCCCAAGAAGCGACATCTACACCCATCAAACTCGCAGATTTTGCCGCCCAAACTGCCAGTGCAGAAGTGACACCCCAAGGACGACCGGCTAAAGCCAAGGTTGCAAAGTTCAACAAGGTTAAAATAATCCCGCCCCAGACCAATGGCCATGGACCACGCAAGAAACGTTTTAAACCTTGAGTTTGCGCTTGAGGTTCAGTTTCAAGTGAACCATGTCGTTTTTTCTCAAAATGAATGGTTGCAAATGCAATCCCAGCAAACAGGACAAAACTGACAATGAGTGCCGGAATAACGCCCAAGCTTGAAACAATGGAAATAGGTGCAAGATGAGGCAGGTTAAACCACCAGTCCAAATGCGTGGTTGCAATTAAAGAGCCGAGGCAGAAGAAAATCAGCGTTACGATCATGCGTGCGCTGCCGCCGCCTACTGTGTAGAGCGTACCGGAAGCACAGCCGCCGCCCAGTTGCATGCCAATACCAAAGATAAAAGCACCAATCATCACCGACATGGAAACCGGGCTGACATTGCCTTTGACAGGATTGCCAAATAGCTCACCTGCGCCTAAGGCCGGGAAGAACAGCAATACTGCAAGACCCAGCATGATCATTTGGGCACGCAAGCCACGGCCACGACGTTCTTTAATAAAAACACGCCAGCTGGAGGTAAAACCAAATGAAGCATGATAAAGCGTCATGCCTAAGGCACCGCCCACCAGGAACAATAAGGCTTGATTCAGCCCAACCACTTGATAGGCACCGAGTGTACCCACCAACAATAGAAAAAGAGCAACCCAGATCGATAGATTCGATCGATCAGATTTTGCAGCGATAACAGACATGGGAGTATAAAATTGAATAAATGAATAGTGATATTTTAATCGATTATTCATGTATAAATAATATTAAAACTTATAGATTATAAGTAATTTAATTGAGAATAACTGATTTCTTATATTGGTAGAGATAATAACAAATTCATTAAAATGTAGACACATTAAATAAGGAACCAATCGCGCTGGCAAATGCCATGGCTAGAATTCCCCATAGGGTAACCCGTAAACTGCCCTTGAGCATTGAAGTACCAGCGAAATAACTAGACACTGCTCCCAGTGCAGCCAGAGATAACACCCCTACAATCATGACCGCGGTTGCCACATATTGTTCCGGACTAATTAAAATCGAGAACATGGGGAAAAGGGCACCCAATGAAAAGGCCAGCGCAGAAGAACCAGCTGCCTGTAACGGATTAGCAGCGGTATTTTCATGAATGCCAATCTCATCACGGGCATGCGCCTCTAAAGCATTATTCGCCGTCAATTGCACTGCAACTTCATGGGCAAGTTCAGGTTTTAAGCCTCGCATGACATAAATTTGAGTCAATTCTTTCAGTTCATGACGCGGATTACGCTCTAGCTCACGTGCTTCCATATGTAAATCCGCTTTTTCAATATCGACTTGCGACTTGACAGAAATATATTCACCTGCGGCCATGGAGCTTGCCCCTGAAATCAGGCCCGCTACACAAGTGATCAATAGAGTTTGGGTTGAAGCACCGCTGGCGGCCATTCCCATAATTAGACTGGTGACTGAAATAATCCCATCATTTGCACCCAGTACTGCTGCACGAAGCCAACCTGTTTTATGAATATAATGTTGTTCGCTATGATGAGAATATGACATCTAAACATGCTCTTAAAAAGTATTGGCACATCAACCATATAGGAAATCGAAAGCTAAAAGCAAGATTTGAAGAATAAACAAAATTGGAAAAATAAAAAAGCTCCTGATCAGGAGCTTTTTTAGTTCAACAGTTACACTTATTGTTGAGCTCTTTCTTTAATATTAGCAGCGCCATTTTCTACAGCACCGGCAGTTGCTGCAGTCGCATCTTTCGCTGCTTCTTTGGCATCCTCTGCAGCATTTTCGGCACGGTCAGCAGCAGTATTCGCGGCTTCTGCAGTGGCATCAGCTGCATTATCCATTGCTGTTGCAGTGTCATTCGCTGCTTCAGAAGTTGTATTGGAAATATCATGACCTGCCTGATTAGCAGCGCCTTCTAAATGTTCACCAGTCGTTGCACCTGTTTCAGGCGCCTTGTCTTTGTTACAACCAACTAAAGCAACAGTAGCAGCAAGACCTAAAGCAACAAGTAATTTATTCATTTTCATCTATCCTTCTAATTGTTTTACCCATAAAGAAAAGATGGGATAAAGCGAATATAATCGAAAAGTCGTCTAAATAACGCTCTAAAATTGTTAATTAAATGTAACGTTTGGTGAAAAAACTTGAGTTAAAAAAAAGGCTTATATCTACAGATAGATATAAGCCTATGTTTATTTTATCCAAATTTAATTGCTTGGATAATGCAATTATTGCCCTGAACGGATGATGTAATCGAATGCTGAAAGCGATGCCTTCGCGCCTTCACCTGTGGCAATGATGATCTGCTTGTACGGAACTGTAGTACAGTCACCTGCAGCAAACACACCTTTGACGCTGGTTTCGTTGCGCTCGTTAATTACGATCTCGCCGCGGTTTGAAAGTTCCACTTTCGAGTCTTTCAGGAAGTCGGTGTTTGGCAACAGACCGATCTGTACAAATATCCCAGCAAGCTCAACGGTTTTAATTTCATCAGTGGCACGGTCTTTATATTTAAGTGCTGTCACCTGTGAACCGTCGCCGACCACTTCAGTAGAAAGTGCATTCATAATCACTGTAGTGTTCGGCAAGCTGTTCAACTTGTCTTGCAATACCTGGTCAGCACGCAGCTTGGTGTCAAATTCAACCAAAGTCACATGCTCGACAATACCGGCAAGGTCAATTGCCGCTTCCACACCCGAGTTACCGCCACCGATCACCGCAACACGTTTGCCCTTGAACAATGGACCGTCACAGTGCGGGCAATATGCAACACCACGGGTTTTATACTCTTGCTCACCCGGAACATTCATTTCTCTCCAGCGTGCACCAGTCGACAGGATGATGGTTTTTGACTCTAACTTCGCACCATTTTCCAAAGTGACTTCAACCAGACCGTTGGCGGTTTCATCGGCACCTTTAATGGCAGCCACTTTTTGCAGGTTCATGATGTCGACATCATACGCACGCACATGGGCTTCCATTTCAGCGGCAAATTTTGGACCTTGGGTTTTTTGCACCGAAGTGTAGTTTTCAATGTCCATGGTATCCATGACCTGACCACCAAAGCGTTCCGCTACAATCCCGGTTTGGATGCCTTTACGTGCCGCGTATATTGCAGCTGTGTTGCCTGCAGGACCACCGCCAATCACCAATACATCGAATGCGCCTTTGGCATTAAGTTTTTCAGCCTCTTTGGCAGATGAACCCGAATCCAGTTTGGCCACGATTTCTTCCAGCGTCATACGGCCCTGACCAATGTGCTCGCCATTCTGGAACAACATTGGCACTGCCATGATTTTGCGTTCTTCCACTTCGTCCTGGAAAAAGGCCCCGTCAATCATGGTCGCGGTTGTACCCGGATTGTTGATCGCAATCAGGTTCAAGGCTTGCACCACGTCTGGACAGTTATGGCAGCTTAAGGATACGAATACGTCGAAATCAACAGTGAGATTTAGACCCTTGATTTGAGCCAGTACTTCATCAGAGACTTTTGGTGCATAGCCGGAAACCTGCAGCAATGCCAGGATCAAAGAGGTGAACTCATGCCCCATCGGCAGACCGGCAAAGTTTACGCGCGGCTGTTCACCGACTTTGGCAATCCCGAAGCTTGGGGTACGTTTATTGGTTCCGTCAAAACGGGCAGTGACCTGATCCGACAGTGCCGCAACTTCAGTCACCAGTTCCTTGATCTTGTCCGATTTGTCAGATGAATCGAGTGACGCCACCAGTTCAATCGGACTTTCCAGACGTTGTAATAAGGTTTTAAGTTGTGCTGAAGTATTTTGGTCTAACATGGCTAACGTCTCCAAGGGAGTAAATGTTTATTTAATAAGGCTATACTAGTGCAAATTAGTAAATAGGTAAAACAGTTTGTTTTTATTATTAAGATCGGATTATCAAATCAAACATGGTTTATCATATCTTCTATAAGCTCTGCCTCACTCCAAAACTTAAGAAAAAATACAATGAAATAACCGTGAAAAAAACAGAAGCCCCAGTAGGAGCTTTTGAATTGCATGATTTAAGGTGTAATGCGCTGTTCAACTCTTAATATGCGTCCTTTTAAATGCTGCGCTAAAAGAAATAAAATTGAGCTCAAAATTGCAGATAAAATAAGCATGGCAATAATAAAGATATTCACCACATCGCTCATTTGTTTAGCTTGATCTACTTGCTTCGAGACACTTGCCGCCATCGGGGTTAAGGTTTTTCCATAAAGTTGATGCTGCATGGTCCACAATTGTTCAGGCTTGAAGCCATATTCAATAAATTGAGGATCTGTTTTTTCCGCTTTAACCAAAGCCAGAACCTGAGGAATAGCGGCATCTTTATCGACAGGCTTATGCAACAACGCAGCTTGTGCAAGTAAATAAGCCTTCACTGGCTCATCCAAATTGCTCTTTTGTAAATCCTGAGCCAATTCACTTTGCTGAATATTTTTATCGTATTGAATCGCTTCACTATACGCATTATTTTCATCATCATTTAAGTCATATTGCAAAAAGGTTAAGCCTGACCACAACACAATAAAGGCCACCAGCCAGCCGACAAATTTCAAAATAAAAGACTGAAAACGGGTATAGAAGAAGCGTATTTTCTTTAAAAAATGAATGACAAAAAATGCCCCGATAAAAGAAACAAACAGCTTTAGAACCAACCAGCCAAACCATGACAACAGATTGCTAAAATAATCGGTGTGCTGCCCGAGCTCAGCAAGATTTGCATCCACACTGATCAGCATATGCAGTTGTTTCAATTCGGTGGTAACACCAAAAAAACTATAGACAAAATCATGTTGTAAAAATAATGCCACCACAGAAGCAAGGAAAACGGTACTGCTGGTGATACAAAATAAAGTCAGATTGCGTTGGCGCTTTTTCAGCGCCACAACACCAGATTTAATCTGTTGCGGATTCACAGCATATTCATCTAAGGGAGGCAAACGGTTTCTCCTGAAGTGCAGGCAATGAACTTAAGCGTATTCTTAAGATCTATTCACTCCACTGGTACTCGATTCTATAACCAAATGATTCAAATTTTCTTGCAAGGCACGTAAACGCGTCGTGGCTTCAGCACGTTTTTGCATGCCTTCTTTTTGCACCTGAATCACATCATTCACTGTTTTAATGAGGGTGTTTTGCACATGTTCAAGCGTTTCGATATCAATCACTGAACGTTGATTGGCTTTAGCGGTATCCACCGAGTTCTGATGCAATAAGTCTGCATTACGGCGTAACAGATCATTGGTCGCATCATCAATGCTATTGGCCAGTTGCACACTATTTTTCTGCTCATTTAGGGAAATGGCCAAACTGATCTGGTTTTTCCAGGCCGGTAAAGTGATGTTTTTAATGGCATAAAACTTATCCACCAACATCAAATTATTGGACTGGATAATTCGGATCATGGGTAAGGTTTGCATCGCCGATTGCTGCAAGACCTGCAAATCGCTGACCCGTTTTTCCAGATTATTGGCCAGATGATTCAGGTCATAAACCTTTTGCACCGATGCCTGATCTTGCGTTTGATTGCTTAAAGCTGCGATTTCCTGTTGGATTTCATGTTCTTTCAATTTTCCGGCAGCAATATAAATCCCCAGTTGTTTATATTCATCCTGCACACCATGGAACATTTTATCCAGGGTATCAACGCGAGTTTTGAGTCCAGATTGTGAGGTTTCAATTTCTTTGACCAGAACATCAATCTGTTCTTTAGTGCTATTAAAATGCTGATCAAAGTTCTGCTTGGCACCTTTCATTTTACTGATCAAGCCACCCAAGAAACCCGAACTTTTTTTCTTGTTTAAAATGCTGCTGGTATTCAACTGCTGAGCAACTTGCACCACCTGATTTAACTTTTGACCTGTGGCATCCAGATCTTTATTTTGCACAAGATTCAACAACTCATCGGTATAGGTTGATGTTTTTGTCGCAATATTTTTACCATATTCAGCCACGGCGTTATGGCTCATTGCAGCCAATTCCTTACGTGCATTCATTACTTCATTAAAGTCTGAATCCTGCAAACCAATTTCTTGCAAGTTCAGTTGCTGAAATTTTTGCTGAACCACATCGCTGCTTACTTCAGCCGGTAAATCTTTATGCTCAAAATCGGTCATATCTCACCTAATATCATTATTAATCTGTTGGTTTCTGTAGTGATTTTCTTAAAGTTTTAATCAGATTCTCCCGGCTATTATCCAACTTTTCCAGCTCAATTGTCGAATTGCTTTGATTGCTTTGTTTAACATGATATTGCCATGCCGGAATCAAGACTTGCTGTGCCTCTTTAAAACGATCCAGCAAGCTAAAAGAAAGTTGCTGAGATAACTGCATTTGTGTAATTGCAATGTCATTACTGGCTTGCAAAGTTTGCAATGTATTAATTTTTTTAGATAATCTTTCTGAAAAATTGTCTAGTGGATGCTGGTTCTTGACAAAATTTGGATATTCCAGCAGAAATTCTTGCGCAGCCCGAATGTACTTTGCCATTTGCTCACGATGTCCAAGCAACTGCTGAAAACGTGCCTGCGATTTCTGAATCTCGATTTGCAATTTCTGACTTAAATGGTTAGCACGATTAAGCAATTGATCCAGATTTTTATAATATTCGACCTGCCCCGATCCATATTCCAAATCAATCCCCAGCCACTTTTGCAAGGCATTAAACTTGCGTGCTTTTAAATATTTTTTTGAATCTGCCAAGGATTGAATCAGCTGTTCAATCGTCGAACTGAGTTGCTGGGTGAGATGTGGATCTACCCCGTTAAGTAACACCGACTGAGCTTGAATAAGTTGATCCGCATAATGGTTCAGACGATATTGATCATTCAGCAAAGGCACTAAATCATTACGCTGAATGGAGAGAAGTTCAGCCCGATTCACCTTAATTTCAGCCAAAGGAACAAGAACATCTATCTGTGACATAATATTAGAAACTCAATAAAATCATTTTTATACTACGGCTTTTATAGAAAATATCATGTAGTGTTTTGCAATTTCCAGCGCATATTTATATTAAATTGGATAAAGATTTAAACAAATTTTTATCCTCATTCAATTTTACCAATTATCCAATTTATAGAAACCAGTCACCTCTTTTGGACCATTTCATTCATTGTTTTTAAGACTTATATTTCAGTAAGTCAGTCCATTTTTCAAATAAAGAATGAATACTAGGTAAATAACAATCCGTCGGAAAAATAATCTGCCCGATTCGGTCAATACTTTGATTATTAAAACCTTCTTAAAATTATAAATTCATTTATCTCGTCATCAGTGCTTTTTTATCGGATTACTACAGATTTGACGGGTGAATTCTTTATTCTATTATTCTGCTAATACAGGAGTATTGGCCAATAATGAAAATTTGAATAAAAAATGGCTTTCATGGAACTGAACTGGAAAAAATGAGATGAAAAACAAAAAATTATTTTTTAAATGGACTTCGAATGTTTTGCTTGCATCTACCGCATTCACATCGCTTTGTATAAATGCAGCTACAGCAACGATGCCTGTTCCCCCAAATAGTCAGCAAGTTTTTTTTGTTGGCAATAACTGGGATGGAACAGTGACCGTCATTCGTCCATCGGGTGATTTTGGTAAGATCGGTGTGATTAACATGATTCCTGACCGCAAAGAGCGTTTGAAGGAAATCCACCTCAATCCAATTAAACTGATTGCCTATACTTATATTCAGGCCACTGCTGGAGAAGGTAACGATCAATTGGTCGATGACATGTACTCAACTCCAGACGGCAAGTCAGTGGTTGCATCTCGCCCAAGTTTTGCAGATGTAGTGTCTATTAATATTGCTACGGGCCAGATCAACTGGCGCACTCCTGTTGAAGGTTTCCGTGCAGATCATATGGCCGTTTCTCCAGATGGTCAGCGCTTAGCTGTATCTGCTTCCTCGGGTAACGTGGTTCATGTTCTGGATATCAATACGGGTAAGGAATTGGGGCGCTTTGCCACTGGCGACAAACCACATGAAAACATTTTCTTTAGTGGAGGCTCAAAAATTTTGAACTCAGCCATTGGAAATGTAGAAACCTCCATGGACGCATCATGGCAGGATTTCACCAAGGGTAAACGGTTCATTACCATTGCTGATGCCAATACGTTTAAAGTGATCAAGAAAATTGATTTCCGTCCTGCATTAGATGTATTCGGTCGCAAGGATTTATCCAATGCTGTGCGTCCCATCGTATTTAGTAAAGATGAAAGTAAAATTTATGCACAGGTTTCGTTTTTTAATGGCTTGGTCGAATATGACTTAAATCAGGATAAAGTCACTCGTATTGGTCAATTACCGGGTAGCTCTACCATTCCTTCTAACCGGACAAAATATGTAAATGACTCACGTCACCATGGATTATCCATTAGTGCAGATGGCGATAAATTATGTGTGGCAGGTACCATGGATGACTATGCAACCATTGTCGACCGATCCACCTTGAAAGCTGCCAAGCTAATTCCTGCAGGTAAGCCATACTGGGCAACGCAGAGTGCTGATGGAAAAAGCTGTGTGATTTCAGAGAGTGAGGCTGATGTCGTTACTGTCATTGATTTTGCTACAGGTGAAAAGGTATTGAGTGTTCCAGTGGGCAATCATCCACAGCGTGTTCGTATCGGTTATGCACCGGCTGGCTGGTCAACCAAGTAATGAACAGTTAATGAGTGGATAATGGATGAATTAAACAGACCTGATTTTAGATTGGGTTTGTTTTTAATTTAAATGCAAGAGCAGGATTTCTGGCATGAATAGCACCCTACGACTTGGTCTTATCATTGGATCTATTGTGACCTTGTTACTTATCATTGTGGTTTATATATTTAAACCACTCTCCACAACGCCACCAAATACAGTACAACCGAAAGAAAAACCGATTCCAACTGAAACTATTCTAGAAAAAAAACTGGTACTTAGCGCACCTGTTCAAGCACATACAGTGACGCTATCAAATCAGGCAAAATTGATTCAACAGCGTGACCGACTTTATCAGGATTTTGAAGAAATCAGCAATTCATTGAGTGTGGGACAGCAGCCTGATCTTCGTCAGGTAAGTGATTTATTAGATAAGCAAAAACAGCTTGTAAAAACAGGTGCACTTTCAGCGAACGATGCAATTTCATATTGTCAATTTTTAAGACAAATCTTACCGGCTATGGATCATCAAATTAATCAACATGTTTTAGAATTAGAAAAACTTAAGCGTGCGACTTCATAAAGTCAATTACGAATGTCTCGTAGGATTTAATTTTATATATTTTTAATTAAAACCTACAGGCAATAAAAAAGGACTTTAAGCTGTTTTGCTTAAAGTCCTTATGCCTAATGGCATTAAATCTTGGTAGGTATAAGCAGACTCGAACTGCTGACCTCTACGATGTCAACGTAGCGCTCTAACCAACTGAGCTATACACCTAAGTGCTGTGAATCATATTCATTTTTATTTTTTAAGACAAGGACTTTCTATTATTTTTTAGAGCATATGCACAAGTTTTAAGCATTACTTTAAATTGCTGCATTTGTTGGTCAGTTGCCGCTACAGAAAATCGCTGCTGCTGATAATATTCTGCTGTCTGAATAAATATTCTTTGTTCATCTTCTTCAATCCCTTCGGCTAAACGATGCATCCAGCTAAAAAAAGTTTCAGCAGACTGCTTACGTAATGGCTTCTCTAGTTGCTTAGAGAGCTGTTGAATCACATGCTCATATGCCGAACCGTGCTGTCTATTACGATAATAAATCCAGACAAAATAAAAAATCATCACCAATAAAATGCTTGAGAACAATATCAGGATACTGGCATAAGCCGTTTTCAGGCCTAATTTCGACAACCAGCTTTGCTGCTTTTCAGCATCATATCCAACGACTTTGCTTTGCCACTGATAGCTCGCATAGTCACTCCAGATTCGCATATTTTTCATCATTGAAAATTGACGATACTTCCATTTCTGCTCTTTACTTCCCAAAATAGTTCGATCATTTTCAATATAATTTTGCATTCCCGTATCTATGCGTTGTGGAGCAATGATTGCGGTTGGATCAATTCGTTGCCATTTTCCATTTAATTGTACTTCTGTCCACGCATGGGCATCCAGTTGACGCACTTCCCAACTTGCCCTGTCCAGTGCAAGTTGTCCGCCTTGATAGCCGATGACCACACGTGCAGGGATCCCCACGTATCGCATCAGCATGGCAAAACTCGAAGCATAATGCTCACAAAACCCCTGTCGAGATTGAAACAAGAATTCATCGATACGGTTTTCACCCAATAAACCCGGCGTTAAGGTATATACAAATTCATTGTTCTTATACCACTGTAAAATATTACGCACATACTGATCTGGTAACTGCCCGCTTTTCTGAAACATTTCCAAAGCAAATTGACGTGATTTTTCATCGAGTTGAGCTTGGGCTTGAGTATTGGTTTGAGTATTGATTTTTTTCAGTAAATTGGGTGTAGATAATCCCTGCCCTTGCAGCTGTGCATCACCTAGCCAATGCAGGGTAATAGGCTGATTTCGTGTGACAGAGCGGATCGGGCTAATACTCCAATCCCGCTTTAATTGGTATTGAGGGTTTTTGGGGATGGACTTTTCCAGTCCCATGATCCACATCACACTTGAATCTGCAGCCAAGTATTGATAATCAAAACCCTGTTCTGCTTTTCTCGAAATCCTATGATTCAAGACGGGCTGTTGATTGACAAAACTACTGGTCCAGGTTCTGCCATCATATTGGTCCAGAACCATTGCCCGCCAATACAGCTCATTGCGCGAAGGCAGCTTATTCATATTGCCAATAATGCGAAAAGCCAAACTGCTGGATTGTGAAAGCTGTGCAATATCACCAGGTGACATGCTGTCACTCATCCCCGTGACACTTTTTTGTTCTGGAATTGGAATATGCCAAAGTGGCGGTAAGCGCGGAAAAAAGATAAACAGCAAAATAAAAAAAGGCAAAGCCAAAATCAGAAATTTACCCACATGCCTGGCATCTGTTTTTAATGCCGATGATTGATGCTGTGCCTGTTTAAATTCACTGGTCTGTAAACGGTAAAGCCCGATCAGGCAACTAAATAAGCATAGCAGAATCACAATCGCCATCCAGATGGATTGGCTATATAAAAATGAACTCGCCCCGACAAACAAAGCAAAATTAAACAAGATAATGACATCTCTTTTATTCTTGGTTTCCAAAGCCTTGGCAAATAAAAAAGTGGATAAAACCGCAACGCCCGCTTCTATCCCGATAAAACTCTGATATTTAAAATAAATCGTCATTAGGGCCAAAATTGCCAAGGCAAAGATCCAGATTTTGGATACTGTTTTTGTTTCATCTTTAAAGCTGACAAATAAACAGAGGAGAATCAGGGCAAAAATTGCAGTTAACAGAACGGGATTAAACAAGACTTGTGCAAGCAGTAATAACAGCAAAGTCATTAAAATCGAGGTTCTAACATCAGCATGCATCATAATTAAGCCTGCGCCAGAAGTTTTTTAGCCTGAAGCAACTGGTTTGCACCGGTGCCTACAGCTAATTCAGCTTGAGGCAAAAATACCGCATAGCTACATTGCAGTTGCTCACATTGCTCAATCAGCCCCATCATTAAGCTCAATTTCTCTTCATGCTCGGTACTTGGCATGTTTGCATAATGGATTTCCATACTCGGTTGATCATTATGCTGCTCAAAGACTTTAATATATAAACCTTGCCCACGCGCAGCCTGCTTCCAGGATACGGCGTGTAAACTATCGCCCAAGTTAAAATTACGCAGTTCACGAAACTCATCCATATCGGGTTCAAGACTGTGCTGATGCTGTTTATTTTCCGCATTATAAAATGCAGCTTTAGGCGCAACCCATGAATATTCTGTTAAATAAAAATAGCTCCAGGCACGAACCAATCCAAAGGGATATACCGCATAAATCTGCACAGTCGGGTAATGAAACTTGCCGCGTTTATCGGCAAAAAAAGACAAGGTGATTTTTTGCTTGAGTTCAGCAATCGAGACCTTTTCTAAATGCTGACCGGTCTTAATCCATAAATAACGCGATTGCTTGTAGGGCTGCTGAAAATGTAATTGTAGATCAAGATGATTCCCCACTTGCCCAATTTCATTTACTGAAATTTCAATGCTGAGCTCATGTAACTGTTTAAAAGTGACATAAAAACTGATACATAAAATTGCACTGATCAGAAAGCAAAAACCCAAAATCAGGTTGTTGGCATAATTGATCCCGGCAATAAAAGTAATCAAGATCAATACCAGATACAGATAGCCCTGTTGATAGATAAAAATCAGAATATCTTTTTGCGAGAGCTGTTTCACTTTTTCAAATTGAAAGCGTTTCGCTAACCATTTTTGCCAAGGTTTGCCCAATTTGATCTTCCCTTAGCTAATCGTCACTTGCTGCATCATCTGCAAAGTTTCTGATTCACTCAATCCAATCCGATGAGAAACCACGGCAACAAATACAGCTTGAACATCATCCGGGGTGACATAGCTGCGCTGTTCAATGAAGGCATGCGCCTGTGACGCTTTTTTCAAAGCCAATAATCCACGAGTCGATAAACCATGCCGACTTTTACGGGTCTCGCTAGCCAGATCCAGCAGATAGTCCAGCACCACATCGGCAATATGAACCTGCGTGACCAGTCGTTGCATCTCTAAAATTTCGTACTCGCTAAAAACATGCTCTAAGGTTGCAATTAAGGCGTAACGTGAGTTTTGCTGTAGTAGCAGTTTCTCTGCGGAACGTGATGGATAGCCCAGTGACAAACGCATCAGGAAACGGTCCAGTTGCGATTCTGGCAAGCTATAAGTACCACTTTGAAATAGCGGGTTCTGTGTTGCAATAACCCAAAAAGGTTGTGGCAACTCATAACGAACGCCATCCACCGTAACCAGGCCTTCTTCCATCGCTTCTAGCAACGCACTCTGGGTTTTTGGACTACAACGGTTAATTTCATCGGCCAATAATATTTGGGTAAAGATTGGACCTTGCTTGAACTCAAACTGGTGCTGTTTTTGGTTAAACATATTTACGCCAATCACATCACTGGCGAGCATGTCATTGGTAAACTGAATACGCTGAAACTTCAGCCCTGCAATATGAGCTAAGGCACTGGATAATGTGGTTTTACCCAATCCAGGTAAATCTTCAAACAGCACGTGACCGCCGGCCAGCAAACTGCTTAAAGCCAGTTTGGTCTGATGTTGTTTATCCAAAATGATGCTATTGATTTGATGCAGGAATGCCTGAATTTTTGCCGCATACGATTCAACTTGATCATTCAGTTGTTGCTGTTCGTGTGTGAGTTCTTGTTTTTGAACCTTATTCATACCCCAAATCACAGCTTAGTTCCCAATAAAAAACGGTGCATGATTAACATACACCGTTTTGTGGTTTTTCCAAACAAATCAAAAGATTTCTGACAAATGTCTGCTTATATTAACAAGGGCATTTTTTCATTCCACCGCCTGCGCTTGGATAACGTGCATCCACACAGTGACGGTAAAATGTTTTGGCATCCATTGCGACCAGGTCTGGATGATTCTTTTTCATATGCTCCAGATAAGTCTGATAATCCGGCACACCGACCATCAAGCGGAAGCTTTGCTGCAGGCGTTGCCAAATCAGTTGAATGGTTTTAATGCCATTCAACATCAAGAACTTTTTCGGCTGCGCAAGTACAGTAAATTTAATGATTTTACCCAATGCCAGTTTTTGGCGAATTTGATCTTTTAGACTCATTTCACCTCTCCTGCCACTTTATTTGGACTGATCTCATCACTGTAAATCGCTTCAGATTCATGCGTGCTTGGATTTGGATTTGCCAATGCACGGCGGATTACGCCAATTGCAGCAAACAGCATTACAAAAGCCACAATCATGAAGAAGCCACAAAGCACGGCATTAATCTGATTAGAGAACACAATGGTCTGCATTTCAGCAATGTCTTTAGCAGGTTTCAATATTTCATTTCGTGCAATTGCATCAGAGAAACGGTTGGCTTGTGCCAGGAAACCAATTTTTGGATTCTCATGGAAGATTTTTTGCCAACCTGCTGTCATCGAAGTAATGAAAAGGAAAATGGTCGGCAGAATCGTCACCCAGACATATTTCTCTTTCTTCATCTTGAACAGGATTACTGTACCTAAAATCAGCGCCATCGCAGCCAAAATTTGGTTACCAATACCAAACAGCGGCCATAAGCTGTTAATTCCGCCCAGTGGATCGACCACACCTTGATAAACGAAGAAACCCCAGCCTGCAACCGCAACTGCAGTACCCAACAAGTTACCAAAGAAACTGTGTGATTTTTTCACTGCAGGAATCACGATACCGACAGTATCCTGAACCATGAAACGGCAAGCACGTGTACCTGCATCCACCGCAGTCAAGATGAACAATGCTTCAAACAGAATTGCAAAGTGATACCAGAATGCCATCATTGAACGGTTGTTGAAAATTTCCGTGATGATGTGTGCCATACCAATGGCAAAGGTTGGTGCTCCACCAGTACGCGAAAGAATTGAAGTTTCACCGACTTCTTGCGCAAGCAATGTTAATGCTTCCGGAGTGACCACAAAGCCTAAAGTACGCACCGCTTCAGCAGCACTTTCAACCGTTGTACCCAATATCGCAGCAGGCGCATTAATTGCGAAATAGACACCCGGTTCAAGAATGGTGGCACAAATCATTGCCATCACAGCAACGAAAGATTCCATCAACATACCGCCATAACCAATCACACGAATATCCACTTCGTTATCGACCAGTTTTGGTGTAGTTCCTGAAGAAACCAGAGCATGGAAACCTGAAATCGCACCACAGGCAATGGTAATAAATAAGAACGGGAACATTGAGCCTGCAAATACAGGACCTGTACCATCAATGAAATGCGTTACCGCAGGCATTTTCATTTCAGGTAATGCCACCATGATACCAATCGCAAGACCTCCAATCACACCAATCTTCAAGAAGGTTGAAAGGTAATCACGTGGTGCAAGCAGCAACCACACCGGTAACACTGAAGCGATAAAACCGTAAACGATTAAACACCAAGTCAGTTGTGTACCCGAAAGAGTAAACAATGGGCCCCAATAAGGGTCAGCTGCGACATTTCCACCATACACAATCGCCAGCATCATCAGCACAAAACCAATGATTGATACCTCGGCAATTTTCCCTGGACGGATATAACGCATATATACGCCCATGAACAATGCAATTGGAATCGTTGCAGCAATACTGAACACACCCCATGGACTGTTGGTCAAGGCTTTCACGACCACCAATGCAAGCACTGCAAGGATAATGATCATGACGCCTAAAGCACCCAGCATCACAATCACACCCGCAAAAGAACCCAGCTCTTGCTTCGCCATTTCACCGAGTGAACGGCCATCACGACGGGTAGAAATAAAGAGGACTAAAAAGTCTTGAACAGCACCCGCGAGGACCACACCAACCAAAAGCCAAATCGTGCCTGGTAAATACCCCATCTGCGCCGCAAGAATAGGCCCCACTAATGGGCCTGCACCTGCAATGGCTGCAAAGTGGTGACCAAACAGGACATATTTATTGGTGGGAACATAATCCAGACCATCTGCCAAGCGGTGCGCCGGTGTTAAGCGTCTTGCATTGAGTTCAAAGACTTTATTGGCTATAAATAAACTGTAGAAGCGATAAGCGATGCTATAGACACAGATGGCTGCCAAAACCAGCCAGACTGCATTAACATGCTCACCTCTGCTGACTGCAAGTATCCCGAATGATACTGCACCTAAAATCGCGACTAGAAGCCACACTATTTTTGAAGTTATGGTTAACTTCGGTTCAATGGTTTCCATGTAAATCCCTCATATTTAATGCATAAATCAGCGTTAATTTTTATTGTTCGGTATACTGCTGTTTCTTCCTTTGCGACTGTACTCCTCAAAATTTACTTTTCATCTAATACTTTGGCATAAAAAAAGGGATGATTTAAATCATCCCTTTTGATAATAGTCTATTTTTAAACCATTATGCACGTTCTAAATAGTCACCTGTACGGGTATCTACACGAACGCTTTCATCTTGCTGTACGAATAATGGTACACGTACTACAGCACCAGTTTCGAGTTTGGCAGGTTTACCGCCACCGCCCGAAGTATCACCACGTACACCTGGATCAGTTTCAACGATTTTCAATACAACGAAGTTTGGTGCACTTACTGACAATGGAACACCATTGAAAAGCATAATTGTGCATTTTTCGTTTGAATCGTCTTTCAACCATTTAGCAGCATCGCCCATCGCAACCTTGTCAGCTGTGATTTGTTCGAAGCTTTCTGGATCCATAAAGTTCCAAAGTTCGCCATCGTTATAAAGGTAATCCATTTCAACTTCAACAATGTCAGCACCTTCAAGTGTCTCATTGGATTTGAATGTTTTTTCTAAAACTTTACCAGTTTTAAGATTACGCAATTTTACGCGGTTGAATGCTTGACCCTTACCAGGTTTTACATATTCATTTTCCATGATTGAACATGGGTTACCATCAAGCATAACCTTTAGGCCTTGCTTAAAGTCATTCGTAGAATAATTGGCCATGAAAGGCTCACTCCAAACTTACTAACTTAAATCTATTAATGCTAGACTAGCATTATTTTTTACATGCGCCATGATAAACTATTTATATCAAGAGCAAAACTGGCAATCTCAACTCAGTGACCTGATTACCGACCCTTTAGAGTTACTTGAAGCCCTTCAGCTCTCACCTGATCAATTATTGTCAGGCGCAATTCTGGCTTCTGAACAGTTTAAATTGCGTGTTCCGCGTGCATTCGTCGGAAAAATGAACATGGGCGACCCATTTGATCCCCTTCTGTTACAAGTCTTGCCGCATCATTTAGAACTTGAAGAGCATCCCGGGTTTGTCACCGACCCTTTGGGTGAAGAACAAGCCAATCAACAACCGGGTGTATTACATAAATATAAATCACGCTTTTTACTCACCTTAACCGGTGCTTGTGCAGTGCATTGCCGTTATTGTTTCCGTCGTCATTTCCCTTATCAGGAAAACCTGCCCAAAAACGAAGACTGGCTCAACATTAAAAGCTATATCGAAAGCCAGCCCGATATTAATGAAGTCATTTTTAGTGGCGGAGACCCACTTACACTATCCAACCGGAAATTAAAGCTCTGGATCGATCGACTGGAATCGTTGGCACAAATTAAATTTTTGAGAATTCATTCACGGGTTCCTATCGTAATCCCCAACCGTGTCGATGAAGAGCTGGTTTCCCTATTAAAAAACAGTAGGCTACGCATTATTCTAGTGGTACACTCAAATCATGCAGCTGAGCTTGATGATTTTACTTGCGCTAAACTTTCACTATTGGCTCAACAACAAATCACCGTGCTCAATCAGGCAGTTTTATTAAATGGGGTCAATAATTCTGCGCAGGTTTTAGTAGATTTAAGTTACCGTCTGTTTGATGCAGGCGTGATGCCATACTATTTACATGTATTAGATAAAGTAAAAGGTGCGCATCATTTTGACTTGAGTCCCGAGCAGATTAATCTTATATATAAAGATGTTTTAGAGAACCTTCCAGGATATTTGGTTCCTAAACTCGTTAGGGAAATAGCGGGCGAAAAAAATAAAACACCGCTTTTTGGGGTTTCAACTTTTTGAGTTAAATAATAACGATGCTTATGAGTACTTCTGATATTTTCCAAACGCCAACAGAATTAAAGTTGGAACAACTCAGCTTTTGTCCTTCAAATGCAAAAGGGCTACAAGAATGGGTGTCTAATTTATCCATTCTGCAACTCGGAAATTCTTCAAAAGAACTGTTCAATGCGTTACTGGAAATATCAGAACTTAAATGCCCAGAAATGCTGCGTTTTGATTTAATTCAAATCTTGCACCCGACCATTGATAATGTATTGACCAGCCTGGAAAAGCATTTTTTCAACCAAGGTCTGATTACCACCGATCGTAGTGATCAAATCATTGAATTGGCTATGCTGTTACGTAGCCATTTTGCCAAAATTTACATTGATATTTCAAAACGCTGTAATACCCAATTAAGTCTGCAAAAGTTTTCTATCTTTGCATTTAATCAGAAGAAAAGTTTACAGACCGCCCGAATTGTTTCGACATATTACGCACTACAGCAACTCTCGTTATTACTTTATCAACAGAATTTGTTGTATAGCACGCCATTATTTGGCCAATGGCTGGTCGCGCACCAACTGCTCGAATGTGCAATCAAGAATAATTTTTATCAAACCAATATCAACCAGATTCTAGATACGCAGCATCAATTACAAACCATTGCTCATGCTTATTCACAGCTCATTTTATTGGATATTTTCAATACCCATCAAATTCGCCCATCAGAAATGCAAGGCTTATATTTATGTAGCTTTGACTGGGCCAAACTGGTTCATATTTTACCGAAAGAAACCACGCTTTCGCGCTATATTGTCGATACCAATAAAGATCATCCCCCGGTTTTCAATATCAATCAATCCAGTTTATATAAACCGACCATCTATATTGCAACGCAAAATTTATTAGATCATCTGTCTGAGACTCAAACCAAAAATACGGGATATTTATCACGTAATGAAAAGTTATTCCTGACACCAGCACTACATTTTCATATTCATAACCTTCTTACGACCAATATCGAACGTCGCCATGAGCGCTACGAATATTCAGCACAATTGCAAATCTGTTTTAGCCTTTCTGTGGCACATTTTTACCTCTCTAAAGGTAAAAACTTTCACGAAACTTTGGATGTAGAAAATAATTATCAGTTCCAAAATGAAAGTAGCTTTATCAATTCCATGAATTCCAATATTCCTGCTGAAATTACTACAGCAAAAGTCTTGGATCGCGAAGCAAAACAAATTTACCCAGCCGAAGTTCTGGATATCAGTGTCAATGGTTACAGGATTAAATGGACCGGTGCTACACCTTCAAATTTAAAAACTGGAGAATTTATTTTAATTCAGGAAAATACCAACAGCCCTTGGCGTGGCGGTGTAGTTCGCTGGATTAAACAGTCGACAGAAAAAAGTCTGGAGCTTGGGCTTGAAGTATTGGCTCAAGATTTATTCCCCTGCTCTGTCATGGTAAAAACTGAACGCAACAGCAGTAACTACCAACCTGCCCTGATTGTTCAAACCGCTCAACTCGATCATGTTTCAACCAGTTTAATTGTATCGGGTTCACACATGTTTAGAGAAAAACAAACGATTCATTTGAGATTAGGCAAAGAAGAACTCAAAATTTACCTGACCAAAGCACAGCTTATTACTCAAAGTTTTATTCGTTTTGAATTTGAATTACTTAATGATCAGCAGGAAAGCCTGATTACAAACTTTATCAATAAACAAATGAATGAAATCAAGAATCACGATTTATGGGAAGCATTGAAGTGAGAAATCCATTATTGTCTAAAAAGTTAAAACGTACCGAGACACGTTTACTCATTATCGATGATAATCAAATACGTTTTAACCAAATTCGTGATCTTTTAACATCGAATGGACATGTTGTAGAAGCAGCATTGCTAGATGATTTACAAACTTTTGAAAAGCAATTACATCAAAATTGGGATCTGGTGATTTTTGGCCGTGCCTACGATTTAAAATACGAACAGGCTTTAAGTTTAATCCAACTATCAAAACAACCGAACTTACCGATTATCTTGCTAAAACCAGAAGATTATCAGGCAGATCAATATGCGGCTTATATTCGTAAAGGTATTTATGACATTTTAAATCTGGATTATCCAGATCGTTTCTACCTTGGTCTACTTCGTGCACTTTCATTAAGCCGCTTAATGCTTACTCAGCAACATTTAATGGATGAGTTAGAGTCTGCACAAACCCATGCACAATCCTTAGTACATGATAGCAACAAGGCCGTTGCGTTGATTCAAGAAGGCATTCATATTCAAGCTAATCCTGAATATTTACAACTATTTGGGATGAAAAATGAGGACGATATCGTAGGTCTTCCTTTGCTTGATTTGTTACAACCGAAAGATTTAAACGACTTCAAGTTACGCTTTAAAAAAATTACCCAAGGTCAATTTGATTTAGGTCGCTTAGAAATTGCGACGTTAAATGACCAGGTTTCTGTTCCGAATCCGCTTAAAATCGAATTTTTACCCGCTACGGATGAAGATGCATTACAACTTACCATTGATATTGAAACTTCAGAATCGAGCAATGCAGCATCGGGAACAGCCGATAAAAATACCCAGAAACCAAATACCTATCAGTTGATTAACCGCACTGTGACTCAACAACCTTCTGATATTAATGCACTGGTCCTGTTCTCTTTAGCCTCTTGCCCTGAAACTATTTTTGAAGGCAATTGGGTCACTTCAAAAAATTATTTCAGTGAAATAAAAGCATTCTTAAAAGAACAAACCCATGTTCCTTTATTTAAAGTTTCAGCCGGTATATTTGCTGCTTTATTCCAGGCAGAATCTAAAGCAAAATTAGAATCCAAACTGATTGGTTTAAGCTCATTAACCAAGCCACAATTATTAACCGTCAATCAAGTCAGTTATCCACTTAATTTAAGAATTGGTTACGCTATTCTAGATGGTGAAATTCGTGATGAAAGCCATTTTGAACAATTTATTAATTCAGCTTATCAGACCGCTTTACCACAAAATACACCAGCTGTAGAGCTTAATCTAGGCACACATTTAGATATTCCATCGATGGAAATCCACCATCCAGAAGTTAAGCCATTAAATTCTTCGCCTGAATCTTCATTAATCAGGGCCTTAGAACAAAGCTTGGAACGTGGAGAGATTCATCTTAAATATCAACAACTTTATGATAAGCAGGACACCAATTTATACACTTATGAGGTCACCAGCGGCTTCATATTTGAAAATTCCTGGAAAGATTTATCCAGTTTAAGAGAACTGGCAGAAGATCCTGAATTATCGATTAAACTGGATCGCTGGATATTAGTTGAATCATGTAAACAATTACATAATTTTATTACGCAATATCCTGAAGCCAAATTGATTGTGAATTTGAATAAAGAAGTACTATTTCACGATCGGACCTTCCCTGAATTTATTTCCAAGCTGATCACGATTGTACGCAGTAAATTAACCCATCCGCTTATTTTACAATTTTCAGAAGAAGACCTGACCCAGAATATTCCAGATGCACAAAAGCATATTGCTCAACTGCGCCAGTTTGGCGCTGAAGTCTCCTTAAGAGATTTTGGCAATACTATTTACAGTGAATCTGCTATACGTCAACTAGATATCAACTGCTTAACATTACATCGCACACTGACAACAATGTTAAATACAGAACAATCTACGCAGGAATTACAGGAAAAAATTAAAATTTTCCATGAAATCAAACCTGTTGAAATCATGCTACGCGAATTAAATGATATGACGCTCTTCGCTAACGCGTGGAATGTAGATGCCCGTTTTATTCAAGGTGATTATTTCCAGAAAAAACTGGATCACCTGATTGATGTACAAGACCAATAGGTCTTGTGCGCATTACTTTTATGCAAAATACATAAATTTCAGGCATAAAAAAACGGGCATATTGCCCGTTTTTTTACATTTGACGGTATTAGTCAGGACGTTTGATAGAACGTGACATACCAGCAAAACGTTGTTTGAATTTGTCGATACGACCACCTTGGTCAACATTCTTCTGTTTACCAGTATAGAATGGGTGGCAAGCTGAACATACGTCAAGGTAAAGAGTTTCTTTACCAATCGCTGAACGAGTTTCGATTACGTTACCACATGAACAAGTAGCAACTAATGTTTCATATTTTGGGTGAATATCGGCGCGCATCGTCGATTACTCCTAAGTTAAGAAAGGCTTATGCTGTCATCGCAATTGATCACTCTCATGATTCATGAGGAAAAAGCTTCTTCAAAAGAAGAGCGAGACCAACACCATAACAGACCATTCTTTTGGCCCACCGAGACGGATACCGCCAGAGCTAAGCACAACAAGTGGGCATAATTATACGGTAAAAAATACCAGATAGCGAATTATTCTTGTAACTCATCTATAGCTTTAAATTCATCTACAGGATGCTTCGACCAATAATTGGCAATTATGCCGCACACCATCAGCTGAATTTGATGAAAGATCATAATGGGCAATACAATCATCCCTAAAGGCTGTCCGATAAATAAAATTTGTGCCATCGGGACACCGCTGGCCAAGGTTTTTTTGGAACTGCAAAAAAACATTGCAATTTGATCTTCCCGGTTAAAACCCATCCATTTCGGAATATATAAAGCCAACAGCATAATCAGGGTTAAAAATACTGAACATGCCAGAGTCAAAATCAATAGCGTTTCCCAACTCACCATTTCCCACAATCCCGCAACGACTGCCCCGCTAAATGCACCATAGACCACCATTAAAATCGTGCCCTGATCGAATGCTTTGACGATGCCCGGCAGCTTCAACATATAGGGATAAACATAAGGACGTAAGATTTGACCCAATATAAAAGGGATCAGCAACAACAAGGTAATCTGAACAATCGAAGATGTAGGGTCAAAGCCATGTTGCGACTGACCTAAAATAAAGAAACTGACCAGTACAGGGGTAATAAACATACCAATAATATTGGAAAATGAAGCGCTACATACAGCACTGGCCACATTGCCCTTTGCAACCGAGGTAAATGCGATTGAGGACTGCACGGTTGATGGCAAGAAGCACATGAACAAAAATCCCCAGTACAATTCCTGCCCCAAAACAGGCAATAAAATCGGCTTCGCCAACAGCCCTAAAAGTGGAAAGAGCGCAAATGTAAAAGCAAATACCACCACATGGAATTTCCAGTGCATGATGCCTTGAATGACTGCTTCTCTGGACAACTTTGCCCCATGCAAAAAGAATAAAATCGCAATTGCACCCGAAGTGATGACTCCAAAAATATTTGCAGCAAGACCGGAGACTGGAACTATTGTTGCCAAGATCACCATGATGATCAGCAAAATGGTAAAGCGATCCAATGCCAACAGTTTTAACATTGCTACGTCCTGTAATGATTTAAAAGTATAAAAAAGCCCAATAAGACAGTTTACCTAGTGGTAAAGTTTCATCTTACTGGGCTGAATAAATAAAGCCAGTTTTTCAACTCAATATTGAATATTTAGTTGATCTATATCGCACTATTATTAATTATTACGTGCATCTTTATCTTGCTGGATCAGCTCGATTTTATAACCGTCTGGATCTTCAACAAAAGCAATGACCGTTACTCCGCCCTTCATTGGACCGGCTTCACGCACCACTTTGCCACCACGCGCCTTAATTTCTTCACAAGCCTGATAAGCATCATCTACAGCAATGGCGATGTGACCATAGGCATTCCCCAACTCATAACTTGCAGTATCCCAGTTATGCGTTAATTCTAAAACCGTATTGTTTTCTTCATCACCATAACCGACGAAAGCCAATGTAAAACGGCCTTCTTCATAATCACGTTTACGAAGCAAAGTCATACCGAGCACTTCAGTATAGAACTTTAAAGATTGTTCCAAATTGCCTACACGTAACATGGTATGCAGCATGCGCATATTCTTCATCCTTATTAAGTCTTTGTATGTTGATGTTCACGTAATAACTTCGCCACCCACACCACTAAAATTAAAATTGGAATACCAATCAGCGTGGTCATGAGGAAGAAATTCGGATAACCAATATTGCTGACTATAGTACCCGAATAACCGCCTAAAATCTTGGGGGTTAAAGTCATGAGCGAGCTAAAAATCGCGTATTGCACTGCGGTAAATGACACGCTGGTCAAGCTCGACAAGAAGGCAATAAACGCAGCGCCGGCTAAACCTGATGCCAAATTATCGACAATAATGGCGAAATATAACCACCCTGAACTATACGGCTTGATGACTTTACCGCTAATTTCAACTTCGTCAGTGGATTGGGCATTTACAGGGGCTAAAGGCTGCACATCGACATCCAAGTCTTTGGCGGTGCTCAAATTCATATTTGCAGCATAGTTATGCTTTGTACTTAAGATCACTTTATTATTTTCAAAAACTTCAGCAACAAGACTCTTAGATGCTGAATTAATCAATACTTCAGCTGGAATTGCCGCACTAAATATTCCTGTTTTATCCAGATTTGCATCAAAAGTCTGACCATCCAAGCCCAAGACAATTTTTTGAGATTCAGATAATGCCGGTCCAGAATATTGTCCGCGAATGACTAAGCTATTATTTCGCTCCTGCGCGCTAATGGTATTGTCACTGGTCACGGGCAGAATTTGCATACCGGCTTGCTTTTCATCCAGCTTTAAATACGGCAATGTGGTGACTGCGGTAGTTTTAGAGCCATCCGAATATTGTGCAGCCACTTGCAGTTCATCCGCTTGTGCCAAGACCTGACTCGGCACTTTGAGTTTCCAGTATCCCACTTCATCGGACTGAACTTTATAATTCTGCTGTCCGACTGTGACATTGACATCATTCAGCTGTTGCCCTGATTTCACCAAGCCAATAAAAATCAGATTGGTAGAACTGGCCAATACTGCACCGACAAACATTAACTTCATGATGTTCATGCGCTGTGCCAGCAAGCCACCCAAGAAACCGCCGACCAAACTAAAAATCACACCGTAAATTTTCACCGCTTCGGCAATTTGCTCTTTGGTGAAATTCAGGTCTTGATAGAACACATTCGAGATTACCCCGGCAATAATGTCGGATATACGGTAAAAACCAATTAACAGCAACAACACCAACGCCAGTTTCACGCCATAGCGTTTAAAGAAATCGGCAATCGGATTGACCCAGGTTTCAAAGGCCATTTGCTTGTTTACGGCACCCATTTTCACCAGCAATGTACCGACCAATACGGCAACAGCAGCAGAGCCAATAAAACGTAATGCTTCAAAGCAGAATAGTAAGAAAGAATCTGAAATTTCAAATTGAGATTTAAGCGCTTCAGTTAAATTACCTGAGAAAATATAGCTCAGTACAAAACTGATCACGGCCACAAAAAATACCGCAACCAAACGATAGTAATCGGTACGTTTATAATTTTTATAAATCCGGCTCACTTGCGGTTCACGAATCACCAATGTGGTGATAATACCCACTACCATCACCGCAGCCATGGCTAAATAAGTGATTTTCCAGGCACTATAAATATAGTTGCCTTTCGCTGTACCCAAGGATGCCGCTAAAAATAACGCCCCTGCACCCGCTACAATCATCCCGATGCGATAACCGGCATTATAGGTAGAAGCCAGAACGGTCTGCATTTGTGTTTCAGCAAGTTCAATCCGGTAAGCATCAATCACAATATCTTGGGTTGCCGCAGAAAAGCCCAGCAACACTGCACCCACAGCCATTTGATACAAATAACTTTGCCCGAGTGCAGGATTTGAAAATGCCATAATACAAATGGCACAGATAATCAGTACTTGCGCAATCAACAGCCATGCCCGACGACGACCGAGTATTTTCGTCAGTACCGGAACCGGTAATTCATCGATTAGCGGCGCCCAAACAAACTTGAAGGAATAGCCCAGCGCGGCCCAGCTAAAAAAAGTCACTGCACTTTTATCAATTCCGGCTTCCCCGAGCCATAAAGACAGGCTTGAAAAAATCAGTAATATCGGAATACCTGCGGAGAAACCCAAAAACAGCATAATAAGGGCACGGCGATCAAGAAATGCCGTAAAGGCAGATTTCCATCCAGTAGATTGTGTTGTCATTGATTTATTATGTTCTGCAAAAACTCAATGCCGCTATTCAAACGCGTAATGCGATAGGTTTCAACAATATTTACGAAATCATTATTTTATTTTATCGATTAAAGCAGCATGTTCGCTTGAATTTTTCAAGCAAACCTGTATACCTTTAAACCTCTACCGCAATATTTCGTTTTGGATTTTCACAGTGACCCAAAGACTCGAGCAAATGAACTCTTCTTTATCCGCCAATATTATTAGCAACACCGAACAACCGAGCCAAAACATTTTAACTTCAGCATTTGAACAACCAGAAATACAAAGCACTTTAGAAAAAACCAAACTGAAATCTGAACAACTGACGCATATTCCTAATTACGATAAAATTCCTGCGTCAACGCGCCGACTGAAACCGTTGAATAATTTTCTGGGGCAAGACCGCGCGCGTGCCTCGGTAGAAGCAGGTATAGCCTTACCTTATTCCGGCTATAACATATTTGCTGTAGGTACAGCGGGCCTGGGCAAACGCACCATGATTAAGCGTTTATTGCAGCAACACGCCAAAACCATGCCGACGCCAAATGACTGGGTCTATGTCAACAATTTCAAACATCCACGCCAACCGATTGCGCTAGAGCTTCCCTCTGGACAAGCGACCAAATTTCAAACGCTGTTGCATCAGACCTGGCAAACCATCTTAAAACAGCTAGAACGCCGTTTTACTGCAGAAATTTATCACAATCGTATTGAACTGATTCGCCAGCAAATTGGGGATGAACAACGTCAGGCATTAATTGATCTCACCAAAGAAGGTGAAGCACTTGATCTGAAACTGATTACCCGTAATGAAGAACATTGCTTTGTTCCGGTTCATTTCATTGACGATTTACCTGAAGAAATGACAGCAGAAGACATTAATGCGCTCAACAGTAAAGAGCGGGCTGAAATTTCAACCAATATGCGTTACATGGACAAAAAACTGGAACGCTTAGGTTTGCATCTGGGCGATTTGGAAGATGATGCACGCGACAAAGTGCAAGTCTTAAATCGTGATATCGCAAAACAGGTGGTGATGCCGCGGATCGAGCAAATCCTGAATAAATTTGGTGAAGTCGAAGGCTTAAAAGACTATCTCAAATACTATGCCGAAGACATTATTAACAATGTCGAAATCGTGCTTGAGCAAGAAGAAGATGACTTTACGCCAGGTTTATTCAGCCGTGTGCCTGCGCGTTATCAGGCCAATATCATTGTTTCTTATAAGCCAAATTCTGGCGCACCGGTGATTTTCGAAGATTTCCCAACGCATTACAATTTACTGGGTCATGTCGAACAGCTGACTCAAAATGGCACCATCACCACAGATTTCACCCTGATTCGCCCGGGTACATTGCACAAAGCCAATGGCGGATTTTTAATGCTCGAAGCCGAGCAACTTCTTGAACAGCCTTATGCATGGCAAGGTTTAAAACGTGCCTTAAAATCAGGTCAGCTGAAATTATCTTCACTGGAACACATGCTGACTTTAACAGGCAGCATTTCAATTGAACCTCAATCTATTCCATTGAACTTAAAGGTAGTTTTACTTGCAGAACCTGAAGTTTATTATGAAATTCTAGAAGTCGAACCAGAACTCGGTAGTGTATTTAAAATTCGTGCCGACTTTACAGATACATTACAACGTAATGACAGTAACGAGCAGGCATATATGCAGCTGATTGCCGATTATGTGCAAGCAGACAAATTGCTGCCTTTTGAGCGTTCTGCTTTAGCGGCCTTACTGACAGATTCGAGTCGTCAGGCTGAAGACCAGAGTTCATTGTCATTACATGCTTTAACCTTGGGTGACTTGATTCGCGAGGCGCATCATCATGCTGAAAAATCCGGTGACAAAATCGTGACCGACAAGCATATCAATACCGCACTCGATCATCGTAAGTACCGCCTAGGTTATTTACGTGAATTGTACTGGGAAGATTTGTCTCGTGGTACACAACTAATTGAAACTAAAGGTCATCGTTTAGGACAGATCAATGCCCTTTCTGTAATTCAGTATGCAGATGTTGAATTTGGTTTGCCTTCACGTTTAACCGCTTCGGTCTATCAAGGCGGTGGCGATATTCTTGATATTGAGCGCAGTGTAGAACTTGGTGGCTCCTTACATGCCAAAGGTGTGCTATTGATGTCGAGTTTCTTAAAGGCGCACTTTGGTCGAGAACAAATCCTGCATTTCTCTGCTGCCCTCGCCTTTGAGCAAAGCTATGGTCAGGTCGATGGCGACAGCGCAACTGTGGCTGAACTTTCTGCATTATTGTCTGCCATTAGTCAACTGCCGATTGACCAGTCTTGGGCAATTACCGGCTCAATGAACCAGCTTGGGCAAGTTCAACCCATTGGCGGGGTAAATGCCAAAATTGAAGGCTTCTTCGATGCGTGTAAATTACATGGCTTAACTGGCAAACAAGGTGTGATTATCCCGCGCCAAAACATGCAGCATTTGATGTTGCGACACGATGTCATTGAAGCGGTAGAAAAAGGTCAATTCCATATTCATGCCATTCAAACCATCGATCAGGCTTTAGAAATTCTCATGGCCCGCCCTGTCGGCACTTTAAACAAGAAAGGTCGCTATAGCAAAAATTCGATTTATGCTGCAGTGATGGATCAGCTTGAATATTGGCAAGCCATTGAAGATGGCGCAGCATTTGAGGAAGAGACCAAGAAAAAGAAAAAAAAGAAAAAAGCCAAAAAAAAGTTAAAGGAAGAAGCGGAAAAACAGCCTGTTCCCGCTGATGTGGTCGAATCTAAAGACAGCAGCAAGATAAAGTCAGAAGTAGAGTAATCTGCTTCTTTAAAAACTTGATTAAAAATAAACATTAAAAAAGCGCCACAAGGCGCTTTTTTAATTACTTCACAACTGAATTAAGCTTCAGGTGCTGGGCTGTACTGTTCGATCAAGGTTTTTAATTCACCTTTTTGGAACATATCAAGCATGATATCGCTACCGCCAATCAATTCGCCATTGATCCACAATTGTGGAAAAGTAGGCCAATTTGCAATTTGCGGCAAAGTTGCGCGAATGTCTGGGTTTTCCAAAATGTTTACATAAGCAAATGGACGACCAATTTGACTGAGTGCTTCTACCGCACGTGCAGAGAAACCACATTGTGGGAATTGCGGCGTACCTTTCATGTAAAGGAGTACTGCATGTTTAGCAATTTGGTCACGAATTAACGCTTCAGTATCGCGTGCTTGTTCAGTCATTGATAAATCCTCAACTAATCTGCCTCGCATTATACCCAAAACTTAACAAAACAGTATGACTAAAGCAATATTTCCATTTTTATTTACATTTGGGCTTTTATTCTGTAGCAGTTTTTGCTTATATAAACTTTTATTTTCCCACCTAACAGATAAGAGTTAGTCATGAATAACATTACCCTTGCACCTGTGCAATCTGATCAACCTTCACACTTGATGCCAGTCTTTGGCCGTCAGCCGATCAGCTTTGTTCGTGGTCGAGGTTCTTATCTTTATACAGAAGATGGCACTGAATATTTTGATGCACTTACAGGTATTGCTGTATGTGGTCTAGGTCATGCTCATCCTGTTATTGCTGAAGCCATTGCCGATCAAGCCGCAACCCTCATTCACACCAGTAACCTGTTTGAAGTGCCTTGGCAAACTGCTGCAGCGCAAAAACTTGCTGAAGTTTCAGGCATGGAAGAAATTTTCTTCTCGAACAGTGGTGCAGAATCCAATGAAGGTGCAATTAAAATTGCCCGTAAATTTGGCTCAATGCAAGGCATTGCCACTCCAAAAATCATTGTTGCGGACCGTTCTTTCCATGGCCGTACCATGGCTACCCTTGCTGCAACCGGCAACAAAAAAGTTCAGGAAGGTTTTGGACCACTGGTTGAAGGTTTTATTCGCGTACCTTTTGGTGATATTGAAGCCATTGAAGAAGCTGCAATTCACCATCCGGACATCGTGGCAATTTTTGTTGAACCGATTCAAGGTGAAGGCGGTGTAAATACTGCCCCTCAAGGTTTTAGCTACCTCGAAGAAATTCGTCAAATCTGTAATCAGCATAACTGGTTGATGATGCTTGATGAAGTTCAAACAGGTAATGGCCGTACCGGTAAATACTTTGCGTACCAGCATACCAACATTATTCCAGATGTTTTAACCACTGCAAAAGGTTTGGGTAACGGCTTCCCGATTGGCGCTGTAATGACTCAGGGTCGTGGTGTCGGTGTACTGACTGCAGGCAACCATGGTTCAACTTATAGCGGTACAGCATTGGGTTCGCGTGTTGTTTACACGGTGATTGATATTATGCAAAAAGAGAATATCGTTGCCAATGCTGCCGAAAAAGGTGCCTATATTGTTGATCAGCTGCGCAACAAACTGGCTGATCAAAATGTCATTGTCCGTGGATTCGGCTTAATGATTGGTATTGAATTACCAAAAGCGTGTGGTGAATTGGTGAATATTGCACGTGATGAATATCATTTAATTATGAATGTGACAGCAGGTTCGGTGGTTCGTTTACTGCCTGCTTTAAACATCACTCAAGAACAGGCCGATCAATTGATTGCTCGCCTTGTAAAAATGATTAAAGCCTTTTTAGCTTGATTTTTTAATCTGCAAGAACATGAAAAGCCGCTTATAGCGGCTTTTTTTTCATACTGATCGGCTTTTATGAAGCTTCTTGATAAATCCTGCCACCGGGTAACTGGCAGAAATATTGTTTTAGTGCCTCTAAACAACGATGAATTTTCATTGGCTGTTGTTCATGTTTTGAAATAATGGCATACAGGGTAAAACTTGGTAACTTCCACTCCGGTAAAACCTCAACCAAAGCGCCATTAACTAAATCTTTTTGTGCATCTAGATATAAAATACGAGCGATCCCATGTCCTTGTTGACATAGTGCTTTGGCTACCAAGACATTATTTGAGGTCAATCTCGAACGCATCTCTAAACTAATGTCTTCATTTGTCACACCATGCTGGAATGACAAAGATTGGTAATTTTTGATCACATTCATTGGAATTAAATCATGATGCTTTAAATCCTCAGGACGTGAAATAGGTGTCGACTGATTCAAATAACTCGGTGAAGCCACCAGAACCTGCTCAACTCGGGCAAGCGGTACCACATGCAAATTACTATCTTCAATTTTTGAACTTATGCGCAGCGCAATATCAATACGACCTTGAATCAGGTCAATATATTGATTATCAGCTTCTACATGAACTGCCAGACCTCGATGAGCAGACATCCAGTGTGACAATGCTGGAATGACATGATTTGCAGCTAATTCTGGCGTAGTTGCAATACGTAAATCCCCAACAAGATCATCACGCAGCTCATTAATTCGTATTTTTCCGCGCTCTGCGGCAGCGAGCATCTCTTGACAGCTGTGGAAAAAAGCTTGTCCCGCTTCAGTCAAACTCAACTTTCTGGTAGAACGATGTAAAAGTGTAACTTCCATCTCATTTTCTAAAGAACGAATTTGTTGACTTACAGCGCTGGTGGTGATGCCTAAATCGCGGGCTGCACCACTGAACGAGTTTTTTTCTACAACACAAGCAAAGACACCCATTGCTCGAAGTTGATCTAACATAAATTTCCCTCTGAACTTATGAGATGCTTTATCTTTCGATAAAAGCAACTCATTGTATTATACGGTGAAATTCAAGTATTGCATTCAGTTTATTTAATTAAGAGGTAAGACATTAGTCGGATCAATAGGCTTGCCGTCTAGACGGACCTGGAATTCAAGCATGGTTCGGGTTGTACCTGATGAACCCATTTCAGCAATCTTTTGCCCTGCCGTTACATTATCGCCACTTTTCACATTCATTTTACTGTTATGTGCATAAGCTGAAATATAACCATTAATATGCTTGATCAGAATCAAATTACCATATTCTTTTAAGCCGTCCGCTGCATAAACCACTTGTCCATCCGCGGCTGCATAAACGGTATCGCCCACGTTCCCTGCATAACGGATCCCTTTAATATTATTGGCTAAATTAAAGTTTTGCAGTACAGATCCATTGCTTGGTTTAACCCAACGTAATGCAGATGCTTTGGAAGATGCTACCGGCGCGGTTGGAACATTGGCGACAACAGCTGGAGTGGTTTTAACTGGAGCAGTTGGAATTTGAACGGTTTGACGTTGAATCGGGGCAGCTTGTGTCACCGCTTGAGTCGTGGTGGTACGACGTGAACCAGAATCTTTTAAACGTAAAGACTGTCCCACATAAATGCGATACGGCGGTGTTATGTCATTCATATCAGCAACGCTGGTATAAGCTAAACCATAACGGGCAGCAATCCCACTTAAAGTGTCTCCAGATCGAACGGTATAGTAGTCTGGTGCAGTTGCATAACGGGTTGCATTCTGAATTTGTGGTTTTGAAGCACAGCCACTCAAAATAACAGTCGAAATCACAGCTGTAGACAACACAATGGTTTTCAGCAAGGCTGAAGGCACAGCAAATAAACGATATTGTGACACCACGTGCATTAATCTTCCTCTCTACATACAAATGTATTTATTGATTTGCGCTAAGATTAGCAAAAAAGTATAAAAAAAATTATTTCACTTCTACATTTTCACAAAGTTATAACACTACTTGCTACTCTTCGGAAAACTGTGCATGTAATGTGCTCAAAATGTCATAATTTGTTGCATCCATTTGTATCGGTGTGATACTGACATAGCCATTTGCCACGGCAAAAAAATCCGACTCTATATCCGTCAAGCCTTTTTTAGGCTCCGCGACTGCCTCGCCAGACAGGCCAATCCAATAAACTTGACGACCACGCGGGTCTACATGACTGGTAATCGGTTTAGATTGGCTGCGTCTGCCCTGATAAGTAATTTTTGAACCTTGTAATTCAGGTACATCTGGAATATTGACATTAAAAATGTGCCGTGGTGGCAATACAGGCAAACCTGAAGCAATAAAATCATGCACCCATTGTGCAGCAACAGCATAATCGTTCGGATGCTCATAAGAGCGAACATTGGGTCCTGCCATAGAAACTGCAATTGCCGGCTGTTTCATTAAACGTCCTTCAAATGCTGCACCGACTGTTCCAGAATAAAGAACATCGTCGCCTAGATTGGCGCCACTATTAATCCCACTGACCACCAGATCAAATTCAAAATCAAATAAGCCATTCATAGACAGATAGACGCAATCTGCAGGTGTGCCATTAACAGCCCAAACATCGGGTGAAATTTGAATAGGCCGTAAAGGTCGATCTAAAGTTAAGGCACTGGAAAAACCACTGCGCTCACTTTCTGGGGCAACAATAACAACGCGGCCTAAAGGAGCTAAAGCATGCGCAAGCGCTTGGATACCGGGAGCAAAAACGCCATCATCATTGGCAATTAATATATTCACTTAAAAATCTCGTAACGGTTTAAAAAATGACTGGTCAGAACATTTGATTGAATAAGACAAAGAATTATATATATTTAACGCTCGACATCCATTCAAAATGTGTGACTAAAAAATGATTAAAATGATCTCCTTTCGTGGCTTCTTGGGTTTAGGTTTTGCAGCATTATTATCACAAGCTGTTTTAGCCGATGAAGGCTTAACTCAAGCTGAAGCCAATACCATTGTTAAGGAAGACCTTGCTTCGGCTCAAGTCATGGCTGAAGTATGCCCTGCAATGGTGGGTAAAAATGCAAAATTTGATCACAATATTCATCAGCTTATTCAGTCTTATCTGCAAGACTATTCAGATAAATCGATGACTTTTGATAAAATTCAGGCAGATACAGAATATAAGTCTGTTCTTGATGAAGCGCGTCAGGCTGCAAAAGAAACCAGTAAAGATGAACAAAAATCAGTTTGTGATGACGTGATAAATTACGAGGCATAATTCACCACAGATCAGGCCTATAGAATATTCAACCGATTGAGTATTCTATAAATGGGTATGCAGATAATCCACCTTCATGCCCTGTTTTCTATAAAATAAATACAAGTCAAATTCTACGCTTAAATCCCCTCCACTTATTCTTCATTTTTCAACAGCTTCAATACATTTGAGTACTTACAATTACCCAAAATACCGTTAAGCTTATTTATATTGTTATTTTTTTAATAATTTAGGTCTGCTTAAATGAAATCATCCATGTTCAAATCGCTATCTTTGGGTTTATTGACCACTGCTCTAATGACAGTTTCAGTAACTCACGCTGCAACACAACAAGAAGAAAATATTAATGTGACTCCCACTCAAAAAATTACTCAACAAGAACTGGCTGCCATTTATGTGCTGTCAGAAGTCTGCCCAAGTTTGGTAAAAGATGATGCACAATTTGAAAGAGGATACTCGAAACTTGCACAAGAATATTTACCTCAAGAAAAGGATGCTGTTTCAGCTTTATCCAAGCTCAGTAAAGAGAAAAAATTCAAGTCAATTTTAGCGGAAGCACGTACGGATGCGAAAAAAGCCGGTGATGCAAAAAACAAAGAAATTTGCCAAGAATTGACTACTTACAGTAATTAATACAAATTGGTTACAATACTTTTGAAATAAGCCGATTTCCCCGTAGAAGTCGGCCTAGCTTTATCCTAGAATGCTAGGCTCTTTGTGCCTTATTCACGTATTGGAACCACCTAGAATGACCAGAAAAAGCGCCCTTGCTGCATTATTACTTTTACCTAGTTTCACATACGCAGCAACTGTCTTATCTGCACCACCAGAACTCAATAATAAATCTTATGTTTTGATGGACTATGAGACGGGGCAACTCCTCGCAGCAAAAAATGAAAATGAAAAATTAGCACCTGCTTCAATGACCAAGATGATGACCAGTTACATCATCGAACAGAAGTTGTTGAGCGGTGATCTCACGGAAGATGAAAAAGTTCGTATGAACGAATCGGCATGGTGTCGTGGCAGCAGCTCGGAATCATGTATGTATGTACCTTTAAACGGTACTGCAACCGCTTTGGAAATGCTCCGCGGGATTATCATCCAGTCAGGTAATGATGCCTCTAAAGCCATGGCAGAACATATTGCCGGGAATGAAGGCACTTTTGCCCACATGATGAATGAAGAAGCAAAACGTATTGGCATGACCAATACCAGCTTTATCAATTCAACCGGTATGCCTGCTGAAGGCCACTACTCGACTGCAAAAGATATGGCGACACTTGCGCAACATATCATTCATGACAGTTCTAAATATTACCCGATCTACTCTGAAAAAGAATTTGCTTTTAACGGCATTAAACAAGGCAACCGTAACGCCTTGCTTTATACCGACCCAAGTGTAGATGGCTTAAAAACCGGTCACACTGACGAAGCAGGTTATTGCTTAACCACTTCTGCCAAACGTGGTCCCTTGCGTTTAATTTCAGTGATTTTTGGTGCGCCAAGCATGAATGAACGTGCATCTCAGACACGTGAAATTTTGGCTTGGGGTTATGCAAACTTTGAAACCGTTAAAGTACAACCAGCCAATCAGGTTTTAGCCAAAGCGAAAGTTTGGTATGGTAAAAGCAATGACGTTCAAATTGGCTTAGCTGAAAACTTCAATGTGACCATGCAAAAAGGTCAGGCGAATGCGATCAAAACCCAATTGGTTGTTCAACCAAAACTCACTGCGCCACTTAAAAAAGGTCAAGTGATTGGTAAGTTTGTCGCTAGCATTGATGGTAAAGTAATTTCAGAAAAACCGCTTGTTGCACTTCAAGATGTTGAAGAAGCAGGTTTCTTTGCAAAAATTATCGACCATATCAAACAATTCTTTAGCAATTTATTCTAATTATTCTAAGCAGAATTTTTTAACTTAGACCAAAGCATCCTGACCTCGGTTTGGATGCTTTTTTATTTTATAATGACTCCATACCCTTGCCCCGAATTCCAATCATGAAAAAGAATATTCGCCCTTATTTAGATCACCATCCTAAAATTGATGCTACTTGCTACATTGATGAAATGTCGGTGGTGATTGGTGACGTGACTTTGGCTGAAAATGTTTCAGTCTGGCCTTTTGCGGTGATTCGTGGTGATGTAAACCATATTCATATTGGTAAAAACTCTAATGTGCAAGACCATTCCATGCTGCATGTCAGCCATAAAAAAGCCGATAAGCCTGAAGGTTCACCGCTAATCATTGGTGAGGATGTCACGATTGGTCATCATGTAAAATTACATGGCTGTACCATTGGCAATCGGGTTTTGGTCGGTATTGGTACAATTATTTTGGATGATGTCATCGTTGAAGAGGACGTGATGATTGGTGCAGGTTCGCTCGTTCCACCGAATAAGGTTTTAGAAAGTGGGTATTTGTATGTGGGCAGTCCTGTGAAAAAAGTGCGTCCACTGACCGAGAAAGAAATAGCATTCTTGCCTTATTCTGCGCAGAATTATGTGAAGGTTTCGGGGAATTATTTAGATGAAACGCATTAATTATTAAGCTATATGAGCCAATAGAATTAATAAGCCTTAAAATAAGGCATCTCTACATAAATATTTATTCGTCTTAAATGCAAAAAAATTAAGGGTATGATAAACAGTAGGTTACATTGCATACCATTTAGCATTTAAACAGATGCAAAATAATTATTAGAGTTGATTAATGTTAGGAAAAATATGAAACATTTTCTCTGTGTTGGGTTACTGTTAATTACTGGTTGTGCAAGTACAGGAGTCATCCCTATTGGTACTGATTCTTATTTTATTGGCAAAAAAGATGGCTCACCTGGGCTAGGAGTATCTTTAAAAAATAAAGCTTCTGTATATAGAGAAGCTAATGACTTCTGTAAAAAAGACAATCAAACGATGATAATTCTGGACGAAAAAACGATACCCGCTATTCCTGCAAGACCAGGTTCTACTGAATTAAAATTTAGATGCCAAAAAAGCTAGGTTTAATATTTAGTAAAAGTTAAATTTAATGAAATATTAAAAATGAAATTAATTTTACGGTAAATATGGGTATTTTCTCAGCTGAATATTGACTATCTGTATGTAACTTTCAAATACTTAATCTCTACTTTTCAACTGAATCTGAATACTTGTCGTTACCGAATTTCTGAATTATCAAATAACGATGAGATTTGGTATAACTTTGATATGTGCTGAATTAGCAGGAGACTTTCACTTGGGATATGCTAGGCAGCTAACCGATAAAAGTTCTCTGCTATTTGATTTGGCGTTTTAAAATCCAAACTCTTTTGAATTCTTCGCTGATTATAA
>Ga0308160_10000676_pt1 | contig 58504 bp, 49 predicted proteins | sample PhyFR1_FD_201036 | JGI IMG/M metagenome (GOLD analysis project Ga0308160, IMG submission 201036) | Phyllosphere microbial communities from UC Gill Tract Community Farm, Albany, California, United States - DLSLF.R1 | ecosystem: Host-associated > Plants > Phyllosphere > Unclassified | place: USA...
CCAACTTCGACCGTTACTACCAGATCACCAAGTGCTTCCGCGACGAAGACCTGCGTGCCGACCGCCAGCCGGAATTCACCCAGATCGACTGCGAAACCTCGTTCCTGACCGAACAGGAAATCCGTGATCTGTTCGAAGACATGATGCGCGTCGTCTTCAAGAACGCCGCCGGCATCGATTTGCCGAACCCGTTCCCGGTGATGGACTTCGCCACCGCCATGGGCATGTATGGCTCGGACAAGCCGGACATGCGCGTCAAGCTGGAATTCACCGAACTGACCGAGCTGATGAAGTCGGTCGAGTTCAAGGTGTTCAACAGCGCCGCCAACATGGTCGGTGGCCGCGTGGTCGGCATGCGCGTGCCGCAGGGCGCGTCGATGCCGCGTTCGGAAATCGATGCCTACACCCAGTTCGTGGCGATCTACGGCGCCAAGGGCCTGGCCTACATCAAGGTCAACGAGAAGGCAAAAGGCCGTGACGGCCTGCAGTCGCCGATCGTGAAGAACATCTCCGATGACGTGCTGGCGCAGATCCTGGAACTGACCGGCGCGCAAGACGGCGACCTGATCTTCTTCGGCGCGGACAAGGCCAAGGTCGTCAACGACGCCATCGGCGCGCTGCGCGTGAAGATCGGCCACTCGGAATTCGGCAAGAAGGCCGGCGTGTTCGACGATGTCTGGTCGCCGCTGTGGGTGATCGACTTCCCGATGTTCGAGCACGACGAAGAGTCGAACCGCTGGACCGCGACCCACCACCCGTTCACCGCACCGAAGGATGGCCACGAAGACATGCTCGAGACCAACCCGGGCGCCTGCATCGCCAAGGCCTACGACATGGTCCTGAACGGCTGGGAAATGGGTGGCGGCTCGATCCGTATCCACCGCGAAGAAGTCCAGAGCAAAGTCTTCCGCGCCCTGAAGATCGACGCTGAAGAAGCACAGCTGAAGTTCGGCTTCCTGCTGGATGCCCTGCAATACGGCGCGCCACCGCACGGTGGCCTGGCCTTCGGCCTGGACCGCCTGGTCACGCTGATGACCGGTTCGGAATCGATCCGCGACGTGATCGCCTTCCCGAAAACCCAGCGCGCGCAAGATCTGCTGACCAATGCACCGTCGGAAGTGGACGAGAAGCAGCTCAAAGAGCTGCACATCCGCCTGCGTAACGAACCAAAGGTGGGTTAAACGCGCCCGGCCGTACGGCTGGGTAGAATAGAGGCCGGAACCTGTCCTTGACGGGTTCCGGCCTTTTTTATTCGTTTCACGGAGTGTTCAAGCGTGCACAAGATTCCTGAGTCGGTCCTGGTCGTCATCCATACGCATGACCTGGAAGTGCTGTTGATCGAACGCGCCGACCGCCCCGGCTTCTGGCAATCGGTGACGGGTTCGCTCGACGCCCTCGACGAACCGCTATTGCAGACGGCCGCGCGCGAGCTGTTCGAGGAAACGGGGATTGTTGCCGATGGGGATACAATCCGCCTGCTGGACTGGGGATTGTCAAATATCTACGAGATCTATCCGACCTGGCGCCACCGCTACGCGCCGGGTGTGACGCATAACACCGAGCACGTGTTCTCGGTGTGCGTGCCGCGCGATATCGCCATCACGCTCAGCCCGCGCGAGCATGTGCAGTATGCCTGGCTGCCGCTCTTGGCGGCGGCCGACCGCTGCTTTTCGGCGTCGAATGCCGAGGCGGTGTTGCACCTGCCCCGGCATGTCGAGCAGCGCTAGCGCTTAGCGCCAGCAGCTCAGGCGCAGCGAATCGTTCTCGCGTGCGGACACCTGGTTAGGCCGATCGTTGCCGCAGCGGTAGGTGACGGTCAGGCGTTTTTCGGTGTTACGCCGTGGATCGCCGCACAGGTGGTTGCCGGCAACGACGACACCGCCGTTACGCTCGGCTTCCTGGCGCACCGCGCGGCGCGCATCGCACGTGGCGCCGCGTACGCCGTAGATCGCTTCATCGATGACCAGGCCACGGCCACGGCCGCCGCCGCCTTCGCGCGCGTCGCGCTGGCCGGCGGCATAGCCGTCGTCGTAGCCGCGGCGGTACTCGGCGCTCTGGGCAAAGGCGGAAGTGGAAGCGGCGGTCAGCGCCAGGACGGCGGCGATGCGCAGGATATGTTGGTGAACAGGTCGCATGGTCTTGCTCCGGAATCAGTGATGGTTGAATACTGGGGGAACGCTGTTATTCGTTCTGTACGTACGCCCACAGTGTGTCAGCTAAGCTGGCGGAAGGTTGTCAATGCCGCTGTAAGAAACGTTTCAGTCTGTAAGCCAAGCAATCGATAGAGCCCAATCCAGGCGTGATCATACTGCTGCTATTAGGAAATTGCCTACTCTCAAGACAGAGAAACAGTATTGTTCTGGAATAAAGAAGTGTGATTAAAATCGTTCGTGTTCCGGCCGCACTGGAGTAGGCTTGATGCATGAACGACAATCACTTCCCCCCGGCCGGCGCCAACCACTGGCAGCTCGGCCCCATCATCGAGGCGCTGCGCCAGTCGCGCGAAAACACCCACAACATCCGCCACCAGGGCCGGGTGCGCGAGTTGCCTTCGCGCGAGGTCTTGAAGCAGGTGATCGAGGGTATCTCGGCGGCGCTGTTTCCCACCCATTACGGCCGCCCGGACCTGAACGACGAGAGCATCGACTACTTCGTCGGCGACACCTTGAATGTCGCGCTGGACCGCCTGGTAGAGCAGGTGCGCCGCGCGCTGCGCTTCAGTCCGGAATTCGACGAGCTGGGCGAGCAAGAGCTGGCCGAACAGGCGCGCGCCATCACCCGCACCTTCGCCGCCAACCTGCCCGACATCCGCGCGCTGCTGGTGTCCGACGTGCAGGCGGCGCTGGCCGGCGACCCGGCCGCCAGTTCCGTGGCCGAGATCATGCTGTGCTATCCCGGCACCATCGCCGTGCTGTATCACCGGCTGGCGCACTGCCTGCACCGCCTCGGCGTACCTTTCCTGGCGCGCCTGGGCGCCGACATCGCGCACACGCTCACCGGCATCGACATCCACCCGGCGGCGCAGATCGGCCCCAGCTTCTTCATCGACCATGGCACCGGCGTCGTCATCGGCGAAACCGCGATCATCGGCCGCCACGTGCGCCTCTACCAGGCCGTCACGCTGGGTGCGCGCCGCTTCCCGACCGACGAGAGCGGGGCCCTGGTAAAAGGCGCGCCGCGCCACCCGATCGTCGAGGACGACGTGGTCATTTATGCCGGCGCCACCATCCTCGGGCGCATCACGGTGGGGGCGGGCTCGACCATCGGCGGCAATGTCTGGCTCACCACCAGCGTGCCGGCAGGCAGCAATGTGACGCAGGCGCTGATGCGCGGCGCCTGATTGCGCCCTTGGCCGTGCGGCCTGCGGCTAGATCGCATGCACCGCGTGTAAACTGTCCAGGATCGCCGGCTTCAGGCGCGATGTTGCCAGCACGGCGCGCTCTCGCGGTCGTTCGTGGTTGACCTCGAACTCGGCGCGCGCCGGGCCGGGCACGCCGTCCATCAGCACGATGCGGTCGCTGAGGTACAGCGCTTCGTCGATGTCGTGGGTCACCAGCAGCACGCTCAGGCGGTGCTGCGCCGCCACCCGCGCCAGCAAATCCTGCAAACGCATGCGCGTAAAGGCGTCCACGGCCGAGAAGGGTTCGTCGAGCAGCAGCACGCGCGGCTGGGTATACAGGCCGCGCGCGATGGCCACGCGCTGGGCCTGGCCGCCGGACAGCTGCTTCGGCAGCGACTTGCCGTAGCCGGCCAGCCCCACTTCCTCGAGCAAGGCGGCGATGCGGCCGGCATCCGGTGCACCGTTCGCGCCGAAGGCGATGTTCTGTTCCACCGTCAGCCAGGGGAACAAACGCGGTTCCTGGAAGATCAGGCCGATCTCGGCATGGGTGCCGCGCACGGCGCCGCCGCGCAGGCGCACGCTGCCGCGATACGCCGGGTCCAGCCCGGCCGCAATCGACAGCAGGCTGCTCTTGCCGCAGCCGCTGGCGCCGATCAGGCTGACGATCTCGCCGGCTTCCAGGCGCAAATGAAAGCCGTGCAGGATGCGCCGTTCGCCGTAACGTTTTTCATCGATGGCCAGTTCCAGCAGGGCCGTCATCGCGCGCCCCGGTTGGCATAGCTGTCGCGCCAGGACAGCAGGCGCCCTTCGAGCGCGCCCATGGCCGTGTCGCTAAGCTTGCCCAGCAAGGCCAGCAGCACGATGGCGCCCAGCATGATGTCGGCGCGGCTCGATTCGCGCCCGTCCGACAGCAAATAACCCAGGCCGCGGCTGGCGGCGATCAGTTCGGCCGCGACCATGAACATCCAGGCCAGGCTCAGGCCATTGCGCAGGCCGGTGAGGATGGCCGGCAGCGCCGCCGGCAGCATCACGCGGCGCGCCAGCGCCAGTGGCGCCAGCCGGTACAGCTGGCCGACCTCGATCAGCTTGCGGTCGACGCCGCGGATGCCCGACACCACGCCCATGTAGACCGGGAAGAAGGCGCCGATGGCGATCAGGATCAGCTTCGGCGTTTCGTCGATGCCGAACCAGAGCAGCAGCAGCGGCACCCAGGCCAGCGAAGGAATCGCGCGCAGGGCCTGGAACGTTGGATCGAGCAGGCGCTCGGCGCGCGCGTTCAATGCCACCAGGGCGCCGAGCAGCAAAGCCAGCACGGCGCCAGCCACGAAGCCGCCCGCCACGCGCAGGCAGCTGGCCGCCAGGTGCGCCCCCAGGCCATGCTCGGCCAGCCACAGCAGGGTGCTGCCGATCTCGCTCGGCGCCGGCATCAGGTTGGCCGGCACCAGGCCGCTGCGCACGCCCAGTTCCAGCCCCGCCACCGCCAGCAGCGGCAGCAGCAGGCCGAGCGGCAGGCGCAAAAGAATCTTGCGCGGCGGCGTCGAGGGGAGCGGCAGCTCGATGGTATGCGGCTTCATGGCATCAGGCACGCGCGATCAGCGGCTGCGCGAAACGGGTGTCGATCAGGCCGGCAATCGCCGCATTCAAATCCGTGCCGGGCTTGACCAGCGCTTCCTCGCGCAGGATGGGCGCGGCCAGCTGCAGCGCCTTCAGGTGCTCGTTCGAGGGCTGCGGGTTCGAGAAATCGCTGCGCAGCTTCACCTGCAGCAGGGCCACCGGCAGCGACACCTTGGCTTCCGCCGCCAGGATCTTCGCCGCTTCGCTCGGGTTCGCGCGGGTCCAGAGGCGCGCCTTTTCGTAGGCGGCGATCACGCGCGCGGTCTGCTGCGGGTACTTGGCCAGGAAGTCTTCGCGCACGTTCAGGAAGCCATAGGTATTGAAAGACACGTTCCGGTACAGCAGGCGCGCGCCGCCTTCGAGTTCGGCTGCCGCCATGTGCGGATCGAGCCCGGCCCAGGCATCGACGCGGCCTTGCTCCAGCGCGGCGCGCCCATCGGCATGCTGCAGGGCGACGTGCTCGATGTCGCCGCGGCGCAGGCCCACGCTTTGCAGGGAGCGCAGCAGGAACAAATAGGGATCGGTACCCTTGGTCGCCGCCACCTTCTTGCCCTTCAGGTCGGCCAGGGTGCGGATGGGCGAGTTCTTCGGCACCACCAGCGCCGTCCATTCCGGGCGCGAGTAGATGTAGGGAGTCTTGATCGGCGTGCCGTTGGCCTTTGCCAGCAGGGCGGCCAGGCCGGCGCTGGAGCCGATGTCGATGCTGTTCGCGTTCAGGTATTCGAGGGCGCGGTTGCTGCCGGCGCTGAGCACCCATTTCACGCGCGTGCCGTCCGCCTTGAAGGCGTCTTCCAGCCAGCCGAAGTGGCGCAGCACCAGGCTGGTGGGCGAATAATAGGCGTAGTCCAGGCGCAGTTCTTCCAGGCCGGCGGCGCGGCTGATGGCGGGCAGGGTGGACAGGGCGGCGCCGCTGGCGGCAAGCTGGAGCAGGCTTCGTCGTTTCATGTGCTTCTTTCTTGTTTATGCTGCCGAACGCAGCGCAGTGTCGTGGTCCAGGGGCGCGTCGATGCGAACCTGGCGGCCCGGATGATCAAACGCCAAACGCGGGCCGGCGCCCAGCAGCTGCTCGCGCAAGGTGGCGCTGCCCTTGTCGTCGCGGTAGCGGCCGCGCCGTTTCAGTTCCGGCACCACCAGCTCGACCACGCCCTGCATGTCCTCGTAAGGCAGGGCAAAGGCGAGGTTGAAGCCATCGATGCCGGTCTCGTCGAGCCAGGCGATCAATTCATCGGCCACTTGAACGGCATCGCCGACGATCACCGGACCGCGACCGCCCAGGCCGATGAAGCGCGCCGCTTCGCGCACCGTCCAGCGGCGCGCCGGATCGGCCACGCTGAGCGAAGCCAGGGCCGAGCGGCCGGCCTCGGTGTCGATGTAGTCGATCGTGTCGTCGAGGCCGTAGCGCGAGAAGTCGACGCCGGTCCAGCCCGAGAGCAGGGTCAGCGAGGCCTCGATGTCGATGTGTTCCTCGTATTCGCGCAGGCGTGCTTGCGCTTCGTCCGCGGTGGCGCCGACAATCACCAGCGCCTGGGCATATACGCGCAAGGCGTTCGGGTCGCGTCCGGCGGTGGCGGTCGCGGCCCGCGCACTCTCCACATAACGCTGGACGATGCCGCGCGTCGGTCCGCTCACAAACGTCGCTTCGGCATGGCGCGCCGCGAATGCCAGCCCGCGCGGCGAAGCGCCGGCCTGGTACAGGAAGGGCGTGCGCTGGGGCGAGGGCTCGCACAGGTGGATGCCCGGCACCGTGAAGTATTCCCCCCGGTGGTTGATCGGGTGCACGCGTGCCGGGTCGGTATAGACGCCGCGCTCGCGGTCGCGCACCACGGCGTCCTCGTCCCAGCTTTGTTCCCACAGCTTGTAGACGACGTCGAGGTATTCGTCGGCCAGGTCGTAGCGCGCGTCGTGGCCGAGCTGGCGCTCCTGGCCCAGGTTGCGCGCCGCGCTGTCGAGGTAGCCGGTGACGATGTTCCAGCCGACCCGGCCGCCGCTCAGGTGATCGAGCGTCGACATGCGCCGCGCGAAAGTATAGGGATGTTCATAGGTGACGGCGGCGGTGACGCCGATACCGAGGCGCGTGGTGGCATGCGCGATCAGCGGTACCAGGGCCAGCGGGTCGTTCAGCGGCAGCTGCACGCCGTGCTTCAGGGCCGCGTCCAGATTCCCGCCATACACGTCGTAGGCGCCCAGCACGTCGGCCAGGAAAATCGCGTCGAAGCCGCCCGCTTCCAGCAGTTGCGCCAGCTCGACCCAGTAGCCGGCGCCGGCATACGCGGCGCTGTTCGCGCGCGGATGGCGCCACAGTCCCGGCGACTGGTGGCTGGGCGTATTCATCTGGAAGGCGTTGAAGCGCACCGGCTTCAACGCACGCGGCGTCGCTTCGCTCATTTCGCGCTCTTCTCCAGCGCCAGCTGGTAATCGGTCTTGGCGTAGTCGGCGAACCGCTGGTTGGTCACCGCCAGGAATTCGCGCGAGCGGTAGGCGGCGGCGATGTCCTTCGCGAACTGCTTGTCCTTGTCGGCCGTGCGTACCGCCACCAGGTTGGCGTAGCTTGGCGAGATCTTCTCGGTGCGCAGCGCGTCCTTCAGCTTGAGGCCCGAGGCCAGGGCGAAGTTCCCGTTGACGAAGGCGTAGTCGGCATCCTGCAGGGAGCGCGGCAATTGCGCGGCTTCCAGCGGCAGCAGCTTGATGCCCTTCAGGTTCTGGGCGATGTCCTTCTCGGATGCCTTGATCGGGTCGATGCCGGGCTTCAGCTTGACCCAGCCGATCCCATCCAGCATGACCAGGGCGCGCGCCTGGTTGGTCGGGTCGTTCGGCAGCGCCACCGTGGTACCGGCCTTCACCTCGCCCAGCGACTTGTGCTTGTGGCTGTAGATGGCGATCGGCGCGGTCGGGATCTTGATCAGCTCCGACAGCGCCAGCTTGTGCTGCTCGGCGAAGCGGGTCAGGTAGATGATGTGCTGGAAGACGTTGGCGTCGAGCGCGCCTTCGGCCAAGGCGAAGTTCGGCTGGACATAGTCGTTGAACTCGACCAGCTTGATTTTATAACCCTGCTTTTCCAGGATCGGCTTGATGCCGTAGCGGATCTGGTCGGCGTAGGGGCCGGCGCTGGTGCCGATCACCAGCTCCTTCGGGTCCTTGGCGTGGGCGGCGCCGTTGACAAGCAGGGTCAGGGCGGCGGCGAGCAGGGTGCGGCGAGCGAAGCGCATGGTGGTCCTTTGTGATGGGAAGAGGGAAGTCAGCGTTTGTCGAGGCGGCGCGCGGTGCGGGCGCCGGTCAGCTGGATCAGCTGCACCAGCACGATCAGGATCGTCACCGTGAAGATCATCACGTCGGTCTCGAAGCGGTAGTAGCCGTAGCGGATCGCCAGGTCGCCGATGCCGCCGCCGCCCACCACGCCGGCCACCGCCGAATACGAGAGGAAGCTGATCGCCAGCACCGTGAGCGAGAGCACCAGGGCGGCGCGCGCCTCGGGTAGCAGCACCCGCAACACGATCTGCAGTTCCGACGCGCCCATGGCTTGCGCCGCCTCGATCACGCCGCGCGGCACATCGCGCAAATTCTGCTCGACCAGGCGCGCAAAGTAGGGAATCGCCGCAATCGACAGCGGCACCGAGGCCGCCAGCGGGCCGATCGAGGTGCCGGCCAGCACCCGCGTGAACGGCACCAGCGCCACCATCAGCACGATGAAGGGGAAGGAGCGCACCGTGTTCACGAACCAGCCCAGCACCAGCGCCAGGCGCCGGTTCTGCAAGGCCTGGCCATCGGAGACCATGAACAGCAGCACGCCGAGCGGGCCGCCCAGCAGCACCGCCGCCGTGACGCCGATGCCGAGCATCAGCGCGGTTTGCAAAAAGGCGGTCCAGAGTTCGGGCAGGACGGACAGGATAGATTCAGGCATGCGCATCTCCCCAGGCAGCGGCGGCAAAGGCCTCGGTGCCGTAGTAGGCCAGTTCGCGGCCGAGCGCGGTCTGGCGCGGGACGCTGTGGTCGGCGAGGGCGAACTGCTCCGCCACCACGCCATGTTCGATGACGGCCACGCGGTTGCACAGGGTGCCCAGCACCTGCAGTTCGTGGCTGACGATGACGACCGTCACGCCCAGCTGGGCGTTGATGCTGCGCAGCGTGTCGAGCAGGGCGCGTGTGGTTTCCGGGTCGAGCGCGGAGGTCGGCTCGTCGCACAGCAGCACCGCCGGGTGGCTGGCCAGGGCGCGCGCGATCGCCACCCGCTGCTTCTGCCCGCCCGAGAGCTGGGCCGGATAGCTGGCAGTTTTATCCGCCAGGCCCACCAGCTCCAGGCACTCGGCCACGCGCGCCTTCAGGCGCGGCGCATTCAGTGCGTCGTGCAGGCGCAGCGGAAAGGCCACGTTCTCGAACACGGTGGCGTTCTGCAGCAAATTAAAGCCCTGGAAGATCATGCCGATGCGCTGGCGCGCGCGGCGCAGGTCGCGTTTATCGAGGCGCGTGAGTTCTTCGCCGGCCACCGTCACCGTGCCGCGCTCGGGACGCTCGAGCAGGTTGATCATGCGCAGCAGGGTCGACTTGCCGGCGCCGCTTTTACCGACGATGCCGAAGATCTCGCCATCGAGGATGTCGAGCGACACGCCGCGGAGGGCCTCGAAGCGGCCGCCATCGGGCGTGGCGAAGGTCTTGGCGACGTCCGCCAGGCGGATCGCGACCGGCGGCGTGTCGAGAGGGGATGCGGTGCTCATGGCGCGCTTACGAGTAGGCGGTGGGTTCGGGCAGGCGGCCTTCGAGCGCATAGCGCCCGAGGTCGCGCAGCTTGTAGTCGACCGGGTCGTGCAGGGTGTGCACGCGGGCGTTGCGCCAGTAGCGGTCGAAGCCGAAGCGGCCGGACGTGGCGCGCGCGCCCAGCACTTCGAACATGCCGCTGGAAATGTCGATGGCCGCGCGGTGCGACAGTACCTTGGCTTCGGCCACCGCCACTGCGACTTCGCCGCGCTCCTGGGCCGTCACCTCCGCCCCCTTGGCGAAGGCGGCGTCGAGCAGGCGCGCGGCCGCGTCGGCCAGCACCGTGGCCGGGCGCAGCTTGAGCCAGTATTCGCCGTAGCGGTGCTGGGTGTACGGGTCGTGGCTGGCGTCGTTCACGCCGGAAGCGAACCAGGGGCGCGCCTGTTCCAGTGTGTAGTCGCGCGCCGCCTCGAAGGCGCCGATGGCGATGCCGAGGTACAGGTTGGTCATGATCAGCTGGGCCACCTGCGAGCGCAAGGTGGCCTGCGCGGTGGGCGCCTGGCCGGGCGCCTGCAGCACCAGGGCGTCCGGCAAATACACCTTGTCGAAGTGGACGTTGCCGCTGTCGGTCTGGCGCTGGCCAAAGGCGTCCCAGTCGGCTTCCACCGCGATGCCCGGCTGCGCGGTCGGCAGCACCGCGATCAGGGGTGCGTTCGCGGCGGCGTCCCAGGCCGAGAGCGTGAGCCAGTCCGAGCCGACCGAGCCCGAGGAAAAACTCTTGATCCCGTCGAGCATGAAGCCGCCGGGAATGGCCTCGGCGCGGGTGCGCTTGTCGAGCGGGTTCAGGGCATTGCCCCAGAACAGGCGCTGCTCGACCGTGGCGCTGAGCAGGTTGCGCTGCTGGACCGCGCTGCCGTACAGGCGGATGCCGGCCAGCTGCAAATGGTGGAAGCCGAACAGGTGGGCCAATGCGCTGTCGGCCCGCGCCAGCGTGCGGATCACGGCCTGCACGGTTTCCCAGGAGCCGCCCTGGCCCCCGAATTCCTGGGGAATCGACAGTGTGAGCAGGCCGCTGTCGCGCAGCAGTTCGCGCTCGGCGGCGGCATGCCCGCCGGCCTGGTCGCGCTCGACGGCGGTGGCGGCGAACTGTTCGGCCAGGCGCTCGGCCAGGGCCAGCGGATCGGGATGGGCCGTGGTTTCCACGGCGCGCAGCGGTTGGACGGAAGAAGACATGGTGCGGGTCCTGATGAGAAGGTAGCAACCAGTATTGCACCGGGTTTGCGGCCGCGTGAACGAAGAAATCCGGTCATCGATATGCGCAAAACCTTAGAACGCCAGGCGCATAAGGATGTGCGAAATGATTAGTGTTCATGCAAGGCGGACGGCCCTAGTCTGTGTTCATCCTTATATGAATGGACACACCATGAGCGTCATCCTGCTAGGCGGCAGCCCTGCGCCGCATTCCTCCTCGTCGCGCCTGCTGCAGCACATCGGCGAACGCCTGGCCCTGCATGGCCAGCGCCCCGTCCGCATCGAAGTGCGCGACTTGTCCGCCGGCGCGCTGCTCGCGCTCGACACCGACGAGCCCTCGATTGCCCGCGCCCTGGCCCAGGTGCGCCAGGCCGACGCCATCGTCGTTGCCACGCCGGTCTACAAGGCGGCCTACAGCGGCCTGCTGAAAGCCTTCCTCGACCTGCTGCCGCAAGACGGCCTGGCCGGCAAGCTGGTGCTGCCGCTGGCCACCGGCGGCAGCCAGTCGCACATGCTGGCGCTGGACTATGCGCTGCGCCCGGTGCTGGCCTCGATGGCGGCGCGTTTCATCCTGCCCAGCATCTACGCCACCTCCGACCAATTGGGCCGCGGCCTCGATGGCAGCTTGAGCCTGGCCGCGCCGATCGCGGTGCGCGTGACCCAGGGCGTCGAGCAGCTGGTGTCCGAATTGCGCCTGGTGGCGCCGCGCCCGGTCGCGGAAGCCGCCAGCGCCAAGGACCTGCACGCCGTCGCCGCCTGAATTCCCGACTCCCGAAAGCCCCCATGCACCTCGACTCCCCCTTGCGGCCTGCGCGCCGCCGCGCCCTCGGCCTGATTGCCGCCGGCGCCACCGGCATCGCCGCCGGCCTGCACCTGCCCGCCATTGCCCAGGCGCCGAAGGAAATCCGCATCGGCTACCAGAAGTACGGCACCCTGACCCTGCTGAAAGGGCGCGGCACGCTGGAACAACGCCTGGCTCCGCAAAAGATCGCCGTCAAATGGACCGAGTTCCCGGCCGGCCCGGTGCTGCTGGAAGGCCTGAACGTCGGCAGCATCGACTTCGGCACCGTGGGCGAGGCGCCGCCGATCTTCGCCCAGGCCGCCGGCGCGCGCCTGGTGTATGTGGGCCACGAGCCGCCTTCCCCAAGCAGCGAAGCCATCGTGGTGCCGAAAAATTCCACGCTGCGCACGCTGGCCGATTTGCGCGGCAAGAAGATCGCCCTGAACAAGGGCTCGAACGTGCACTTCCTGCTGGTAAAGGCGCTGGAAAAGGCCGGTATTCCCTACAGCGCGATCCAGCCCATCTACCTGCCGCCGGCCGATGCGCGCGCCGCCTTCGAGCGCGGCAGCGTCGACGCCTGGGCGATCTGGGACCCCTTCCTCGCCGCGGCCGAACAGCAGCTCGGTGCACGCGTGCTGGCCGATGGCCGCAACCTGGTGTCGAACCACCAGTTCTACCTGGCCGCGCGCAGCTTCGCCGAACAGCACGCCGGCCTGAACCGCATCCTGCTCGAGGAAATCGCCAAGGTCGACGACTGGGGCCGCGCCCATCCCGAAGAAGTATCGACCATCCTGTCGGCCCAGACCGGCCTGCCGAAGAACGTGGTCGACCTGGCCGCCGGCCGCTATGCGTATGGCGTCAAGCCGATGTCGGCCGAGGTAGTGCGCGAACAGCAGCGCATCGCCGACGCCTTCCACGCCCTGAAACTGATCCCGAAACCCATCGCGGTGAAAGACGCGCTCGTCTCTCCGCTCTAAGGAAACACCATGTCCAGCCCCAACGTCTTCTGGTTCCTCCCCACCCACGGCGACAGCCGCTACCTCGGCACCACCAAGGGCGCGCGCACGGTCGACGCCGATTACCTGCGCCAGATCGCGGTAGCCGCCGACACCCTCGGCTACGAGGGCGTGCTGCTGCCGACCGGCCGCTCCTGCGAAGACCCGTGGATCTCGGCCGCCTCGCTGATCGGCGCCACCAAGCGCCTGAAATTCCTGGTCGCTATCCGGCCCGGCCTGTCGACACCGGGCCTGGCCGTGCGCCAGGCCGCCACCTTCGACCGCTTGTCGAACGGGCGCCTGTTGATCAACGTGGTCACCGGTGGCGACCAGGGCGAGCTGGAAGCCGACGGTTTGTTTGCCGACCATGGCAAGCGCTATGAAATCTCGGATGAATTCATCCGCGTCTGGCGCGCCAGCCTGGCCGGCGAGGGCGGCGCGGCCGGCTACGATTTCGACGGCAAGCATATCCAGGTGAAGGGCGCCAAGACCCTGTATCCGCCGGTACAAAAGCCGCATCCGCCGCTGTATTTCGGCGGCTCCTCGGAGCCGGCGCATGAATTGGCGGCCGAGCAGATGGACGTCTACCTCACCTGGGGCGAGCCGCCGGCGGCAGTCGCCGAGAAGCTGGCCGATATCCGCGCCCGTGCCGCCAAGCGCGGCCGCACGCTGAAGTTCGGCATCCGCCTGCACGTGATCGTGCGCGAAACCAACGAGGAAGCCTGGCGCGCCGCCGATGAACTGATCAGCCACCTGGACGACGACATCATCGCCAAGGCGCAAGCGGCATTCGCCAAGATGGACTCGGTCGGCCAGCAGCGCATGGCGGCCCTGCACGGCGGCAGCCGCGACAAGCTGGAAGTCTCGCCCAACCTGTGGGCCGGCGTGGGCCTGGTGCGCGGCGGCGCCGGCACCGCCCTGGTCGGCGACCCGGAAACCGTGGCGGCGCGCATGCGCGAGTACCAGGACCTGGGCATCGAGACATTCATCTTGTCCGGTTATCCGCACCTGGAAGAGTCCTACCGCTTCGCCGAACTGGTGTTCCCGCTGCTGGGCAAGGGCAAGGAAACCGGCGAGCAATCGCTGACCGGACCCTTCGGCGAGATGATGGCCAGCGACATCGTGCCGAAGAAAAAGGCGGCGTGATGGCGTCGTTCGAGGTCTTGCGCGCGAGTACGGCGGGCGCGTCCGACGGCGCCAGCGTGGAGGGTACGCGGCCGCTTGCCGCCCCTCCTGCGCCCGCACGCAAGGTGGCTCCTGCCAAGGGAAGCGCTGTCCAGCCTGGCGCCGCGCGCCGCCCGGTCCTGGCCGCGCTTGCCCCCTGGGCCTTGCCGGCCGCCCTGGTCGCCTTCTGGCAAGTAGCCGCCCACGCCGGCTGGCTGTCGAGCCGCATCCTGCCCGAGCCCTGGCAGGTGCTGACGGCGTTCTGGTCGCTGGCCGAATCCGGCGAACTCTGGACCCACCTGCGCACCAGCCTGTGGCGGGCGGCGGTGGGCTTCGGCATCGGCGCCGGTCTTGGGCTGCTGCTGGGCCTGCTCAACGGCAGCTCGCGCCGCGCCGAGACCCTGCTCGACACCACCTTGCAGATGATCCGCAACATCCCGGCACTGGCGCTGATCCCGCTGGTCATCCTCTGGTTCGGGATCGACGAAACCGCAAAACTGTTCCTGCTGGCCGTCGGCGTGTTCTTCCCTGTCTACTTGAACACCTTCCACGGCATCCGCTCGGCCGATCAGGGCCTGATCGAGATGGCGCGCAGCTATGGCTTGTCGGGCTGGGCCCTGCACCGCGACGTGATCTTGCCGGCGGCCTTGCCTTCGATCCTGGTCGGCGTACGATTTTCGCTGGGCCTGGTCTGGGTGCTGCTGATCGTGGCCGAGACGATTTCGGCGCAGTCCGGCATCGGCTACATGACCATGAATGCCCGCGAATTCCTGCAAACCGACGTGGTGCTGGTCGGCATCCTGCTGTACGCGCTGCTCGGCAAGCTGGCCGACCTGGCGGCGCGCGCACTCGAGCGCACTTTCCTGCGCTGGAATCCCGCTTATCGCTAGATGATTGTCGACGAGGTCTTATGCACATTACCCAAGAAGAAACCCGCAAGGTCGGCTCCGCCGCCGCATCCGGCAAGCGCGGCGCCGAGGTCCATGCGCAGGCGCTGACCAAGCGCTATGGCGAGCGCACGGTGCTGGACGACATCGACCTGCATATCGCCCCCGGTGAAGCGGTGGCCGTGATCGGCCGCAGCGGTTGCGGCAAGAGCACCTTGCTGCGCCTGATTGCCGGGCTCGAGCAGCTTGACGACGGCCGCCTGCACGTGGATGCCGACAAGAATGGCGGCAAGGGCGTGGGCGGCACCCGGCTGATGTTCCAGGAAGCGCGCCTGCTGCCTTGGAAGAGCGTGCTCGACAACGTCGCCCTGGGCCTGAAGGATGGCGCCGATCGGGCGCGCACGGCCCTGGCCACGGTCGGCCTGGCCGAGCGGGCAGGGGAGTGGCCTGCCGTACTGTCGGGCGGGCAACGCCAGCGCGTGGCCCTGGCGCGCGCCCTGGTGCATGCGCCGCAGTTGCTGCTCCTTGATGAACCGCTGGGCGCGCTCGATGCGCTGACCCGCATCGAGATGCAGCGCCTGATCGAAAGCCTGTGGCTGCGCCAGGGCTTTACCGCCGTGCTCGTTACCCACGACGTGCAGGAGGCGCTGGCCCTGGCCGACCGTGTGCTGGTCGTCGATGGCGGCCGCATCGCCCATGATGTGGGGGTGACGCTGCCGCGTCCGCGCGAACGCGGCAGTGCCGGGTTTGCCGCCCTCGAACGCCAGCTGCTGGACTGCGTGCTCGGCAGTCACTGAGCTGTTCACCAAGCGCCAAGCGGGCGCATGTTCTTGTATTACCAGACAACCCGGCCCAGCCTCATGCAGCCGGGCTGTTTGCGTTTCTACTGGCTTTTCAGCCTCTTGATTTTTATGCATCGCGCACAAACGAAGTCAAGAATTTTATTTTATAGAGCGTAAATACAACGACCCTGCGCCGCTTGCCAGGCCTTGGAGACCGGTTTTTGTTAATAGCTGGAACACATTCATTCCACTGTTTAACTATCGGTAAAAGTGTCTGGATGAAAGTTCGTTCGTCATCGTTAAACGTGAACGCAAATCGTGTCATCGTCCCCCCAATATGCATGGGACATCGAAAAATGATCTGAAAGAAACTTTGATATTAACCTAATGAAATTAGTTCCTTGTGGAAAAATGCCCTAAGGAAATTCGTTATGTGAACCAGCGCACAGTAGAACCTGCGGTTGACAATCGGAAATCGGTCGAATATTGTCAACAGTTCGCACCTAGCGAAATTTAATAATTGCAACAGTCCAACCAACGGATTCTGGAGGAACGAATGGATCAATTCCAACCGAAGCACGAGGAAAAGGTGAAAGCCCTGAGCGTGGACGATGACTGCTTTTACATCGACCTCGAATGCGGCTTGCGCCTGAGTGGTCCCCGCCTGATTGCCGTGCCTCTGGACGAGGTGGCGCATCTGGCCTCGCCGCGTAACCTGGCACTGCGCAGCAACTGGGAAGCCGCTCCCGTGTTCGATTGAGCAAGCGATACGTACGGGGATCGGCCGCGCTGCCGTACCCCGTCACCTGCAACAACTTGTCGTCTCTGCTGGGCCCGTCCGGCATGCGCCGCACGATTGGAAGTCGTTCCAAAATGTCACGGACTGATGGGGGTAGAATGTTCCCATGAAGATTCGTGTCGCTACCTATAACATTCATAAAGGCGTTTCCTCGCTGCGCGCTACCCCTCGGGTATTGGCACTGAAGAAAGCCATCGCTGAATTCCACGCTGATATCGTCTTCCTGCAAGAAGTGCAGGGCAGGCACGACCGTCACCTGGCGCGCTTTGCGAATCACAAGCGCGAACACCGGGTGTGGCCGGAAACGGCGCAGTACGAGTATTTCGCCGGCGAATCCCACCATTCGGCCTATGGCATGAATGCCGTCTACGATCACGGTCACCACGGCAACGCGCTGCTCAGCAGCTTTGCCATCGAAAACAGCCATAACCACGACGTTTCCGACCATGCCTACGAGCAGCGTGGAATCCTGCATTGCGTGCTCGAAACGCCAGCCGGCCGCGTGCATTGCTATGTGGTGCACCTGGGCCTGTTCGAAGCCGGGCGCGGGCGCCAGGCCATCCAGCTGATCGAGGCGGTGCAGCAATCCTCGAACGGCGAACCGGTGATCATCGCCGGCGACTTCAACGACTGGCGCAATACCCTGAGCGACCGCCTGCGGAATGCCCTGGGCGTGGTCGAGGTCTTCGACGAGCTGGGCCCCAAGTCGGCGCTGGGCGACATGGTGCGCAGCTGGGCCGGACGCCAGCCGCGCCTGGCGCCGGCGCGCACCTTCCCGGCCGCGCTGCCCTGGTTCCGCCTGGACCGCATCTACGTGCGCGGTTTCAAGGTGGACAGTGCCCAGGTCATGGCCGGGCCGATCTGGGCCAAGCTGTCCGACCACGCACCGATCGTGGCGGAACTCCAGCTGGCCTAGCGTATGCGCCCGGTCAGTTTTGTAGCGAACAACGACATCACCCTGCTCGAATCCGGCCTCCAGCTGTTTCCGGCGATGATCGCGGCCATCGACGCCGCCGAGCACGACATCCTGTTCGAAACTTATATCTTTGCCGAGGACGCGGTCGCGCGCGGCGTCGAGGATGCCTTGATCCGTGCGGCGAAACGCGGGGTCAAGGTGCGGGTGCTGGTCGACTGGTTCGGCACCGGCCACCGCGTGTGTTGCCGCCGCGCCGAAGCCTTTGCCGCCGCCGGCGTGCATTACCGCGTATTCAATCCCTGGTTCAAGCGCGGCGTCACGCGCACCCACCGCAAGATCACGGTGGTCGACCGCACGGTTGCCTTTATCGGCGGCATCAACATCAACGACGACATGCTGTGCGACTACGAGCCGCACCGCCCGCTGCCGGCGCCGCGCTGGGATTTCGCGGTGCAAGTCAAAGGACCGCTGCTGGCCCAGATCCATTTGGAAGCGCAAGCGCAATGGGCACGTGCCGGCCGCCTGCCGCTGATCCGCCGTATCGGCCTGTTCCGTGAAATGCGGCGCCAGCCGCCGAGCGAAGGTGCGCGGCCGATGCGCGCCGCCTTCGTGGTGCGCGACAACTTGCGTAACCGGCGCACCATCCAGCGCGCCTACCTGCAGGCGATCGGCCAGGCGCGCAAATGCGTGCTGCTGGCCAATCCCTATTTTGCGCCGGGCCGCAAGTTCCGCGAGGCATTGGCCCACGCGGCCGCGCGCGGTGTCGAGGTGACGCTCTTGATCGGCGTGGGCGAGTTCAAGATGCAGGATGCGGTGGCGCGCTCGTTTTATCCGAAGCTCTTGGCGGCCGGCATCAAGGTGGTGGAATACCGCAAGACGCAATTGCACGCCAAGGTCGCCGTGGTCGACGATGACTGGGCGACTGTGGGCTCGAGCAATTGCGATGGGCTGTCGCTGTTCCTGAACCAGGAAGCGAACATCGTGGTGCGAAATGCCGCCTTTGCGCGTGCCGTGCGCGAACATATCCTGCGCGGCATTGCCGATGGGGTGCCGGTGCACCTGGAAGAGTTTGCCGGCTTCGGCTGGGTGCGGCGTGCCTTGTACGGGACGGCTTACCTGGCGTATAAATTTGCGATGCGGATTTTTGCCATCGGCTACGCATGATGGGGTCGAAAAAAACCTGGTTCGCCACCATCTGGGGTGCTCGAACCATGTTGAGGATCAGGAATGGAAAACGATAGCGTACGCATCGACAAATGGCTGTGGGCAGCGCGCTTTTTTAAAACGCGTTCGCTGGCGGCCGATGCGGTGGAGCGCGGCCGGGTGCGGATTGGCGGCGAGCCGGTCAAACCGGCGCGCGCCGTGAAGGTGAACGACAAGATTTTCATCGACAACGGCTCGGACCGCTGGGAAGTGAGCGTGCTCGGGATTTCCGACAAGCGCGGCGGGGCGCCGATTGCGCGCACTTTATATAGCGAGACCCAGGACAGCATCACGCGGCGCGAGAACGATACCGAAGCGCGCAGGTTGTTCCCGGAGCCGGGCAGTTCGATCAAGGGCCGGCCGACCAAACGGGACCGGCGAGCGATTACGCGGGCAAGCGAGTAGGGTGGGCACTCGTGCCCACGCGTGACGTTTGCGTCGTGTTGGCGCTGCTTTGCTTTCCACGATGCGCCGGCTGGTTGAACGCGTGGGCACGTCCGTTTTTGAGGCCCCGCCTCAAAGTCCCCACCCGACGACATTCACGTTTTCACCGTTTCCGGCGCCGCCGGATCGCTCCGTCCGCACAATAGAACCCCACCTCTAAGTTCCCGTTTGACATTCACCCGCCGATAGATAATAGTACGCTCGTTCGGATTTTCGATTCACCCAGGGGACAGTCATCAACACTTCAGCAAAATTCATGCGCAAGGGCGAGCAGACCCGGGCGGCCATCCTCGATGTTGCACTCGAGCTGGCCAGCCGCAACGGCCTCGAAGGCCTGACCATCGGCCTGCTTGCCGACCGCATGAACATGAGCAAGTCCGGCGTGTTTGCCCACTTCGGTTCGCGCGAAGATTTGCAGATGGAAGTGCTCAAGCTCTACCACCACCGTTTCGAGCAGGAAGTGTTTTTCCCCAGTGTGAAAGAGCCGCGTGGCTTGCCGCGCCTGGAGTCGATGTTCGCACGCTGGGTCAAGCGCGTGTCGGTGGAAATTGCATCGGGCTGCATCTATATCAGCGGCGCGGTGGAGTACGATGACCGTCCGGGCCCGATCCGCGAAGCGCTGGTGGCGATGGTGCGTGCCTGGCAGGGAGCGCTGCTGCGCGCCGTGCAGCAAAGCGTCGATGCCGGCGCGCTGCAGGCCGGCACCGATCCGCAGCAGCTGGTCTTCGAGATGTACGGGCTGATCCTGGCCCTGCACCACGACGCGCGTTTCCTGCGCGTCCCCGGCGCGCTCGAACGCGCCAACCGCGGCTTCGCGCGGCTGATCGAGAATTACCGTAATCCCACTCAAGGCAGTTAAGCGAGTCATCGCTCGCCAGTCAGTCTCACACAATCTTACCTTCGTCAGGAGAAAACCATGGGTCAGTACGTCGCGCCAATCCGGGATATGCAGTTCGTTCTGCACGAATTCCTCAACGTTACCGAAGAGTTCAAGAACTTGCCGGCATACCAGGAAATCGACGCCGACATCATCAACCAGGTTCTGGAAGAAGGTGCAAAATTCACGCAGGAAGTGCTGTTCCCGCTGAACCACTCGGGCGACCGCGAAGGCTGCCACTTCGACGCGGAAACCAAGACCGTGACCACCCCGAAGGGTTTCAAGGAAGCGTATAAGCAGTACGTCGAAGGCGGCTGGGCTGCGCTGGCGTGCGATCCGGAATACGGCGGCCAGGGCCTGCCTGTCTCGTTGAACAATTCGTTCTACGAAATGCTGAACTCGTCCAACCAGGCCTGGACCATGTACCCGGGCCTGTCGCACGGCGCCTACGAGTGCCTGAAGGAACACGGCACCGAAGAACAGAAGAAGTTCTACCTGCCGAAGCTGGTCTCCGGCGAATGGACCGGCACCATGTGCCTGACCGAAGCCCACTGCGGCACCGACCTGGGCCTGCTGCGCTCGAAGGCCGAACCGCAAGGCGACGGCACCTACAAGATCAGCGGCTCGAAGATCTTCATCTCGGCCGGCGAGCACGACGTGTCGGAAAACATCGTCCACCTGGTGCTGGCACGCCTGCCGGACGCACCCGAAGGATCGAAGGGCATCTCGCTGTTCCTGGTGCCAAAGTTCCTGCCGAACGCGGACGGTTCGATCGGCGAGCGCAACCCGATCTTCTGCGGCGCCATCGAAGAAAAGATGGGCATCCACGGCAACTCGACTTGCCAGATGAACCTGGACGGCGCCGTCGGCACCCTGATCGGCCAGCCGCACAAAGGCCTGAACGCGATGTTCGTGTTCATGAACGCCGCCCGCCTGGGCGTGGGCATGCAGTCGCTCGGCCTGACCGAAGTGGCTTACCAGAACGCCCTGGTCTACGCAAAAGACCGCATCCAGATGCGTTCGCTGTCGGGCCCGAAAGCTCCAAGCAAGCCAGCCGACCCGATCATCGTGCACCCGGACGTCCGCCGCATGCTGCTGACCGCGAAAGCCTACGCTGAAGGCGCGCGTGCGCTGACCTCGTACATCGCGCTGCAGATCGACCGCGAACTGAACCACCCTGACGAAGAAGTGCGCAAGGAAGCCGCCGGCGAAGTCGCGCTGCTGACCCCGATCGTCAAGGCCTTCATCACCGACAACGGCTGGATCGCTACCTCGGAAGCGATGCAGGTCTATGGCGGCCACGGCTACATCAGCGAATGGGGCATGGAGCAGTACGTGCGCGACGCGCGCATCAACATGATCTACGAAGGCACCAACACCATCCAGTCGCTGGACCTGCTGGGCCGCAAGATCCTGATGGACAACGGCGCCAAGCTGCGCGCCTTCGGCGAAAAGATCAAAGCCTTCGTCGAAGAAAACGGCCTCGATGAATCGATGTCGGAATTCGTGACCCCGCTGGGCGAGCTCGGCGAAAAAGTCACCAAGCTGACCATGGAAATCGGCATGAAGGCCTTCACCAACCAGGACGAAGTCGGCGCCGCTGCCGTGCCTTACCTGCGCGTGGTCGGTCACCTGGTGTTCTCCTACTTCTTCGCACAAATGGCGAAGATCGCCCTGGAGAAGAAAGATTCCGGCGACAAGTTCTACGAATCCAAGCTGCACACGGCGCGCTTCTACTTCGCCCGCCTGTACCCGGAAACCGCGATGCTGATCCGCCAGGCACGTTCGGGCGCAAGCAACCTGCTGGCGCTCGACGCCGACCTGTTCTAACCGCTTCTAGGGATAAAAACCATGACCAATTTCACCGTCAAGAAAGTCGCCGTCCTGGGCGCGGGCGTGATGGGCGCGCAGATCGCTGCGCACTGCGTCAACGCCAAGGTGCCTGTCGTTCTGTTTGATCTTCCAGCCAAGGAAGGCACCAAGAACGGCATCGTCCTGAAGGCCATCGAAGGCCTGAAGAAGCTGTCGCCTGCACCGCTGGGCAACAAGGAAGACGCCGCCCTGATCGAAGTCGCCAACTACGAAGACAACCTGGATGTCCTGGCTGGCTGCGACCTGATCATCGAAGCGATCGCCGAGCGCATGGACTGGAAGCACGACCTGTACAAGAAGGTCGCTCCGCACATCGCGCCGAACGCGATCTTCGCCTCGAACACCTCGGGCCTGTCGATCAACAAATTGGCCGAAGGCTTTGACGAAGAACTGAAGGCGCGCTTCTGCGGCGTCCACTTCTTCAACCCGCCGCGCTACATGCACCTGGTCGAGCTGATCCCGACCACGTCGACGAATCCGGTCATCCTCGACCAGCTGGAAACTTTCCTGACCTCGGTCCTGGGCAAGGGCGTCGTGCGTGCGAAAGACACGCCGAACTTCATCGCCAACCGCGTCGGCATCTTCGGCATGCTGGCCACCATCCACGAAGCCGAGAAGTTCGGCCTGTCGGTGGACGTGGTCGACGACCTGACCGGCGCCAAACTGGGCCGCGCGAAATCGGGTACCTTCCGTACCGCCGACGTCGTCGGCCTGGACACGATGGGCCACGTGATCAAGACCATGCAGGACACCCTGCAGGACGATCCGTTCTTCAGCCTGTACAAGACGCCTGACGTCCTGGCCAAGCTGATCGAGAAGGGCGCCCTGGGCCAGAAAACCGGCGGCGGCTTCTACAAGAAGGTCGGCAAGGAAATTCAACGCCTCGACTTCGCCACCGGCGAATACGTGGCCGGTGGTGCGAAAGCGGCCGACATCGTCGCGCGCATCCTGAAAGAAAAAGACCCGGTCAAGAAGTTCAAGGCCATGCGCGAATCGACCAACCCGCAGGCGCAGTTCCTGTGGGCGATCTTCCGCGACGCCTTCCACTACATCGCGTTCCACCTCGACAGCATCGCCGACAACGCGCGCGACGTCGACTTCGCAATGCGCTGGGGCTTCGGCTGGAGCGTCGGTCCGTTCGAGACCTGGCAAGCCGCCGGCTGGACGCAGATCGCCCAGTGGGTCAAGGAAGACATCGACGCCGGCAAGGCGCTGACGAACGCACCGCTGCCAGCCTGGGTCTTCGAAGGCCAGGTCGCCGAGAAGGGCGTGCATACCGCCGAAGGTTCGTACTCGGCCGCATCGAACAGCTACGTGCCACGTTCGACCCTGCCAGTGTATGAACGCCAAGCCTTCCGCGCGCCAGTGCTGGGCGCCGGCGCGCAAGACGCGAAAACCGCGGGCACCACCGTGTTCGAGGACGACTCGGTGCGCCTGTGGCATACCGGAGATGAGGTCCTGGTCATCTCGCTGAAAACCAAGATGCACGTCATCGGTGACGGCGTCATCAAGGGTATCAAGCGCGGCCTGGCGGAAGCGGAAGCCAACTTCAAGGGCCTGGTGATCTGGAACACCGACGCCACCGAAGGCGGCGCCTTCTCGGCCGGCGCCGATTTGCAATCGGCACTGCCAGCCTTCATGGCCGGCGGCGCCAAAGCAATGGACCCGATCGTCAAGGAACTGCAAGACACCTTCATGCAGATGAAGTACTCGAACGTGCCGGTGGTGGCTGCGGTTGCCGGCCTGGCGCTGGGCGGCGGCTGCGAACTGGCCCTGCACGCATCGAAGCGCGTGGCCTCGATTGAGTCCTACATCGGCCTGGTCGAAGTGGGCGTCGGCCTGGTGCCAGCCGGCGGCGGCCTGAAGGAAGCGGCAGTGCGCGCTTTCACCGAAGCCAAGGGCAACGACATCCTGCAATTCCTGAAGACCGGTTTCACCAACGCGGCCACCGCGCAAGTGTCGAAGTCGGCGCTGGAAGCGAAAGCCATGGGCTACCTGAAGGAAGACGACATCATCGTCTTCAACGCCTACGAACTGCTGCACGTGGCCAAAGTACAGGCGCGCGCCATGTTCGACGCCGGCTACCGCGCCCCTGCGCAGCGCCCGGTCACCGTGACCGGCCGCTACGGCTGGGCGACGATCCGCGGCCAGCTGGTCAACATGCGTGACGGCGGCTTCATCTCGGCCTACGACTACCAGCTGGGCGACGCCATCGCCGAGATCGTGACCGGCGGCGACGTCGACCAGGGCAGCGTGGTGTCCGAGCAGTGGCTGCTCGACATGGAACGCAAGGCCTTCGTCTCGCTGCTGAACAACCCGAAGACGCAAGAGCGGATCATGGGCATGATGCAGACCGGCAAACCGGTGCGCAACTAAACGCTGAACAACAGGACGACCAACATGAGCAAACAACTTCAAGACGCATACATCGTCGCAGCGACCCGCACCCCGATCGGCAAGGCGCCACGCGGCATGTTCAAGACCACCCGCCCGGACGACCTGCTGGTGCACGCCATCCGCGGCGCCATGGCCGCCGTGCCGAACCTCGACCCGGCACTGATCATCGACGCCATCGTCGGCTGCTCGTTCCCGGAAGCCGAGCAGGGCTTCAACATCGCCCGTAATTCGGTGGTGCTGGCCGGCCTGCCGAACACCGTGGGCGGCGTGACCGTGAACCGTTACTGCGCCTCGGGCATCACCGCCCTGGCCATGGCGGCCGACCGCATCCGCGTCGGCGAAGCCGACGTGATGATCGCCGGCGGCGTCGAATCGATGTCGATGGTGCCGATGATGGGCCACCATCCCTCCATTAATATGGAGACGTTCAGGGACGAGAACGTGGGCCTGGCCTACGGCATGGGCCTGACCGCCGAGAAGGTCGCCCAGCAATGGAAAGTGTCGCGCGAAGACCAGGACGCATTCGGCCTGGAATCGCACCGCCGCGCCATCGCCGCCCAGCAAGCCGGCTACTTCAAGGACGAGATCACCCCGGTCGAGATCGTCACCCGCACGCCGAACCTGGCCACCGGTGAAGTGTCGGTCAAGCGCCGCACCGTCGACACCGACGAAGGCCCGCGCGCCGACGCCAGCATGGAAGGCATGGCGAAACTGAAGCCGGTTTTCGCCGCCAAGGGTACCGTGACGGCTGCGACCTCGTCGCAGATGTCGGACGGCGCCGGCGCCCTGATCGTCGTCAGCGAAAAGATCCTGCGCGAGCACAACCTGACCCCGCTGGCCAAGTTCTCGTCGTTCGCCGTGCGCGGCGTGCCGCCCGAGATCATGGGCATCGGTCCGAAGTTCGCGATCCCTGCAGCCCTGGCCGCCGCCGGCATCACCCAGGACCAGCTGGACTGGATCGAGCTGAACGAAGCCTTCGCCGCACAAGCGCTGGCCGTGATCCGCGACCTGGGCCTGGACACGAGCAAGGTGAACCCGATGGGCGGCGCGATTGCCCTGGGCCACCCGCTGGGCGCCACCGGTGCCATCCGCGCCGCGACCGTCGTGCACGCACTGCGCCGCAACAACCTGAAGTACGGCATGGTGACGATGTGCGTCGGCGCCGGCATGGGCGCGGCCGGTATCATCGAGCGCGTGTAATCGAAGAGGGCGGCGCAGTGATGCAGCCGTCCGACATGACAGCGTGGGCACACGTGCAACCGTAGGGTGGGCACTTGTGCCCACGCGTTTTTCGTGCCCCCGAATACATCCTGGAGACTGAAAAAATGACGATCCAAACCAATAAACAAAACGGCATCCTCAGCATCGAATTCAACCGCCTCGAGCGCAAGAACGCCATCACCGGCGCCATGTACCAGACCATGGCCGACGCCCTGCTGGACGCCGAGCAAGACCCGGCGATCCGCGCCATCCTGATCACCGGCAAGCCGGAAATCTTCACCGCCGGTAACGACCTCGACGACTTCCTGAACAACGCCGGCGAAGGCGCCATGACCGAAGACCGCCCGGTGTTCCAGTTCATGAAAGCCCTGGAAGGCTGCACCAAGCCGGTGGTGGCCGCTGTCGCCGGCGCCGCCGTCGGCATCGGCACCACGCTGCTGATGCACTGCGACCTGGTCTACGCCGCCGACAACGCCAAGTTCTCGATGCCCTTCACCCAGCTCGGCCTGTGCCCGGAATTCGCCTCCTCGCTGCTGGTCGCGCAAGCCGCCGGCTACACCCGCGCCGCCGAAAAGCTGATGCTGGGCGAAGCCTTCGGCGCCCAGGAAGCTTTCGAGATGGGTATCGTCGCACGCGTGCTGCCGGCCGCCGAGCTGCTGGCCTTCGCCCAGGGCCAGGCCGCCAAGCTGGTCGCCCTGCCTGCCGCCTCGATCCGCGCCACCAAGGCCCTCATGAAGCGACCGCGTGCCGGCGTCGTGATGGAGACCATGGGCGTGGAGAACAAGCAGTTCAGCGCGATGCTGGTCGGCGCCGAGGCGAAGGAAGCGTTCACCGCGTTCTTCCAGAAGCGCAAGCCGGATTTCTCGAAGTTCGATTGAGATAGCGCTCTTGCGACAACGTCACTGTGCAAACGTGAACTGAACGCGTGGACGGCCAAGCCGTCCACCCCACCATGCCGCAGCGTAGGGTGGACGGGTCTTCCCGTCCACACGTCAAACGAGCGCCTGCATCGCCGCGCGCTTCCTCTCTGCCTTCGCACCCGCTTAGTCGGCGCCAAGGCCAATCCTCCCTTCGATCACCGCACCGCCTTCGACCCCCGCCGCTGCCTGTCCGGCCGGGCTTTTTGCCGCGCCGGCGCTCCCGGAGACACGTCCATTATCGTAGTCCACCACCTGGGCGCCTGTGCCCGGCTCGTTGTGCGTGATCCGCACATGAATCCGGTCCTTGCCGCCAGTCTTCGCGCTCCGGATCGCGGTCAGGGGAAAGCGGTAACCGCCCTTGCCGTTGACGCTTGCCTGCCCACTGTAACGGAGTCGATTTCCTTCGGCCGTCACCGGGTCGACCAAGCTGCTGCGCAGCGCCATCGTCCATGCGATTGCGACTGTCCTCTCCAGGAGCGTCAAGGCAGGTAGGCGAACCTGTCCTAATTCATGGAATGCGAGGTACGCCAGAGCGGCGGTCTTCAAGTGGCGAAATGTCTACAGCCAAAATTGAAGTTCAACTGTGCAATGACGAGAGTCAATCTATAGGCCTATCGCTCATGACATTGTTTCGTGTGAATGTTTTCTTTTCGGAAATCTCACATGAACATGCTCAAGGCATTTGGTGTCACATCTCCACTGACTCAAGCTGATCGCCCGATCCGTCTACGTCTGTCACATCATCGGGGAATACTCGACGATGTTTTGCAAGTCAAGCATCTTCATGGCCGCGAAGCGCTATGCGGGAGCTTCGAATACCGGCTGTTCTGTGTTTCCACGAACGCGTCACTCCCGCTCAAGGAATTTATCGCGCTACCGATCGAACTGCAATTCGTCACGGATCGGGGCCAGCTACGCGTCATATGCGGCATCGTTGCCGAGGTTTCCGCTGGCCAGAGCGACGGTGGATTGGCCACATATCAGTTGATCATGCGCGACGCTCTTGCCCTGATGGAGCAGCGCATCAATACGCGGGTGTTTCGCAATTTAAACGAGGTCGACATAACGGCTTCGCTCGTGCGTGAATGGCAGAGCGCCAATCCGATCCTGGCCAGGGTATTTGACCTCGATGTGTCAGGGATAGCCGGGAACTATGCCGCTCGGGCGTTCCGGATGCAGCATAACGAGTCGGATGCTGCCTTCCTGCGCCGGCTGTGGAAGCAGCAGGGCATTGCCTGGTTCTTCCGTCCTGGCCGGTCCGGTGAAGCCGGTGCTTCGGATGGTTTTTGCCACACGCTGGTGCTGTTCGATACGCCGTACAGGCTGTCATCAAACGCATCCGGAACCGTGCGTTTCCACCGTGATGCCGGTACCGAAGCACGCGATGGCGTCTTCAACTGGAGCGCTGCACGCAGTCTGAGCGTAGGAAGCGCCACCCGCCAAAGCTGGGACTACCGGCAAAGCCGGATGATGTATGTCAGTCGGCCGACCAATATGCAGCAGGGTGACGCCGGTAACCGGTTTGCTGCCAGCCTGGATGATTATCAAGTCGATGCACCCCATCTTGGTCACGATAGCGATGATTACCGGCGGCTGGGGGAGTTGCGAATCCAGCGGCATGAATACGAAGCGAAGTGCTTTCGTGGAGAGAGCGGGGTACGGGACTTCAGCGTCGGGGAATGGTTTCGGCTCGACGGACATCCCGATATCGACAAGCACGGGGATGATGAGCGCGAGTTCGTGCTTACAGAACTGTCGCTGGCTGCAGAAAACAACCTCGCAAAGCGAATCTTGTTGACTGTTCCAAGTACACCTTAAACTAATATCGAATCGGAGTGAAAAATGAGAAATTTGAACCTTGAGGCAGCTATATGGTATTTATTTTCTTCACCGAATTTTTTTGAAGCGGCTTCAAGAGAGTGTGAAGACATGATGGCATGGTTTGGAACGCTTGCTATTTCTCGAGAAACCGCAAATTTTGGTAGAAATAATCAAATTTATGACAAGTTTAAGGAGCTGGCGAATGATTTTAAGAAAGGTGCTCAGTTGGCAGCGCATGGTGACTATCGCAGGATATGGGATACGGCGGGCAGTGTCCGTGGCGATATTAGGGGAATCATGGAGCAGCCCTTGCATAGTTGGATGAGTGAATCTGAATACTTGCAGTTTAGCGACATAAAAATAAGTCGTGTGCTCGCGTATTCCAGGCTAATTGATCATGCATTGAACAATGCGATGATAGGAGCTGATAGTTTTTACAGTCCAAGTCCAGATTGTCCGGAACGAAGCAATGACGACGATGGATTTCCAGGTGATAGCATCGTTTATCATTATAAAGCTTGTATGGAGAGTAATGATGAGAAATCACTTTCAACCTTTGTTGATACATCGCTGGAATATGCCGTTGACAAGTCTGTTACTTGTCGTACCGGGGATGAGGTCCCTTGGACCGGAGTATGGTATCCAGCCACTGGATTGGAACGCCATAGCTTGACTTTTGCTATCAAGGAAGAACGCATGCAGCCGGTGTATCGTGTTGTCAAATCAATAGAAGAACTTGAAGCTGAGGGAGTTGTATTTCCTTATCCAGAAACCGTGGCAGTGGCTACAGCATGGCATCCTGTCAGGCCTGTTGAAAGGCAACATGAGACAGACGAAGAATTATGGGCAAAAGCTGGCCAGCCCTGTCCCAAGGCCGGCACGTGGCAACCGACCGACCCAGGTGCAGCTCAACGAATCTACCAGGAAGGGGAACCAATGCTCGACCTTAAGTCAGCATATGGCTTCACGGTCTGGCGCTGGGTGGCTGATCGATAAGCGACATTGCGCTCTGCCGAGGGCAAGCGACGCAAAACGTGTTTCTTGTCGATCCAACCTGAAGCGAACGATTAGTACTTACCGGCAGGAGGAAAACATGAAGGGCGTCATTCGACTTGGAGATTCAACCAGTCATGGAGGCAAAGTCATTGCTGCTTCCAGCCTTGTGTTCGTGCATGGGATTGCAGTCGCCCGGCAGGGAGATGCGTGTATTTGCCCCATCCAGGGGCATTCCTCCTGCGTCATCGCGCAAGGTGATTCGTTGGTACTGGAAGAAGGCAGACCAGTCGCATTCGACGGACATAAAACCTCATGCGGTGCGACGCTTATCTCATCGGTCCAGACGACGGGAAGAGACTGACATTTCTTCAGACTGGAAATAGCCATAACAATCCTACCAGTAGTGCGCTCAGCACCGCGATCCATGCCAGCTTGATCGCCCTGTGTGGCGCATACTGCAATAGCAGCGTCAGCAAGATCGCCGACACCGTCAGCACCCCACACCACAGCACTGGTCCGGTATGCCAGCCCTTCGCACCGACACAGGCCGCCAGCGATAGCACGATCCCCAGCCATCCCAGTGCACGGCAATGCAGGCGGGTGCGCCCATCCGGTTCCTTGCTGCGCCCGTGGATATCGGCATAGTGCCGGTCCAGAGAGATGCTGTTGGCGGCCAAGCCGCCGTAGGCCAGCAGGGCGCCGGCCAGGATCAGCAGATTCATGCCGCCTCCTTCTGGACAAGACTGGCAGTTGGAGTCGGGCGCACCTGCTTGCCCAACGCATTCTGCTCCTTGCGCTTGAGCCACCAGGCCGCGTACCCCAGCAAGCCACCCAGCGCCAGCACCGTCAGGTCGAACGCCGCCACCGGCCGCAAGCCGGCCGGCCCGAACAGCGTCACACCGAGGTGGGTATCGGTGGTGACCGCGTTCAGGAGCGGCAGCCCCGCCAGCAGCACGGCGCCCACGACCAGCTGGAAGCGCCACATCGCGCGCGAAGGCTTGATCTGCGCCAGTAGCAGCGCCGCGCCCCAGGCGATGAAGAAGCAGTTGGCCTCGGCGGCGGCGCGGTTGTCGAGCGCCAGCGGCAGCAGGCGGTTGCTCCAGAAGTAGGCGCCGAAGGCAATCGGCAAGCCGGCAATCGCCCCGATGTTCAGGGCGTCGACCAGGCGCACGCCGAAGCCCATTCGTCCGCCCTTGGCCACGATCCTGGCGTATTTCTGGCGCTCCTTCACGCCCCACAGCAAGGCGCCGGTGGCGACCATCGCGCAGCCGGCCAGGCCGCACAGGAAGAACAGCGCACGCAGGAGGGTGTCGGCGAAATGGGCGACGTGCAGGCCGTAGAAGGCGCGGCGCATGCTCGACACGCCGCTCGGCTCGCCGGTCGATGAAACCAGCGCGCCGCTCACGCCGTTGAACGTCATCGAGGGCTCGACGTTCGACAGTTGCCGCCCCGAAGGGCGCACCAGCTGCACGGTGGCGTTGGCGTCGTTCGGCTGGCTGACGACGATGCGCGCCACCGGCTGGCCCCAGGCTCGTTCAGCCTGCGTCAGCATCGGGCCCAGGTCGGCCAGCGGCGCCGCGATTTTCGCCGGTTTGACGCGTTCGTTGTCCGGGAAGACCTCGGCGAACATGGCTTGCTGGTCGCCCTTGTAGACCGCCTTGGTCGGCGCTTCCATGTACATGAACATCAGCGTCACGATGCCGGTGTAGGTGATCATCAGGTGGAAGGGCAGGGCCAGCACGGCGGTGGCGTTGTGGGCGTCGAGCCAGGAGCGCTGGCCCTTCTTCGGGCGGAAGGTGAAGAAGTCCTTGAAGATGCGCTTGTGGGTGATGACGCCGCTGACGATCGCCACCAGCATGAACATGGCGCAGATGCCGACGATCCAGCGGCCCCAGATGGCCGACATGTAGTACAGGTCGAAGTGCATGCGGTACAGGAATTCGCCGCCGCGGGTGTCGCGCGCCGGGGGCGCTTCCAGCCCGGTGGCCGGGTCGAGCACGAGGTTCTGCTTGCGGAAGGCGGCGCGGCGCTCGGCCATGCTCATGCCCTTCTTCGGCGGCAGGGTCCAGCTGGCGAGGACGGCCGGGTTGCGCTCGTCCGGCAGGCCGATGTACCAGGCCGTCGCGTTCGGCGCGCGTTCCTGCAGCGCCGCCACCGTGCGCGCAGCGAGCGCCGCCGGCGGCAAGGCCGGCGTGGCGGCGGCGCTGGCGTGCAATTCCGGCTTCATCCACAGCGTGATCTCGTCGCGATAATAGGCCGAGGTGCCGGCCATGAAAATCAGCAGCAGCACCCAGCACACCAGCAGGCCGGACCAGGTGTGCAGCCAGGCCATCGACTGGCGCAGTCCCTCCCTCATGACAGGCCTCCCGTCAGCCACAGCACGCCGCCCAGCAGGGCGCTGGCGCCGAGGATGCCGGCCCAGGCGCGGCCGGCGCTGGCGGTGGCGAACACCCACAGCACGGCGCAGGGATAGATCACGAAGGCGAGCATCGTCGCCAGGGTGACGGCATCGGCGCGCGACAGCGGCAGCAGCAGCGCCAGCAGCACCGCCAGCAAGGTCGAGGCGACGGCGGCGAGCAGGTAGCCGCCGCCGATGGCGGCAATCGCGCGCGCCGCCACGCCCAGGCGGTAGCGCAGGTCCACGGTGGTAGTCATGCCAGGAGCGCTTACTTGCCCGGGGCCGTAGCCGGGCCGGGCAGGGTGGCGCCGGGCGCGACGAACTTGTCGAGCAGGGCGGGAAGCAGCAGTTTCTTCATCACGGACTTTCGGGTAGGGGTATATGCGGCATTGCAACAATGCATGGATGAGAATTATAATGCGAATCATTCTCATTTACAAACTCGCGAAAAGGAAGCACCGATGCACCGCGCACAGCCCCAAGTCACTCTCCACCTCACTCCCGGCGCGCGCCGGGCGACACTGCTGTGCGCGACCGCCGTGCTGCTCTCGCCCCTGGCCGTGCTGGCCCAGGGGCCGTCGGCGGAAGCTGTGCCGGACGACGGCACGGCGGACGTCGCCGAAGTGGCGCCGGCCATCGTCAACGTGAGCGGCAAGGCCGAGAACAAGGATTCCTTCGCGGCCCGCTCGGCCTCGGTGTTCCGGGGCGCCGACGACCTGCGCGACATTCCCCAGCCGGTCACCGTGCTGACCCGCGAATTCCTCGACGCGCGCAACTTGCTCGACCTGCACGACGTGCTGCAGAACACGCCTGGCGTGTCGGTCGATTACGTCGACAGCGAGCGTGTGACCTATTTTTCGCGCGGCTACCAGATCGATGCGCTGCAGGTCGACGGGCTGACGATCAACCAAAGCGGCTCGTCCTTCGTGCAGCCCGACACCGCCGTGCTCGAGCGCGTGGAAGTGCTGCGCGGCGCCTCGGGCATGCTGCGTGGCGCCGGCAATCCGTCGGCCACCGTGAACATGGTGCGCAAGCGCCCGACCCGCGCCTTCCAGGCTTCCGGCGCGCTGACGCTCGGTTCCTGGGACCGCCGCCGCCTCGAGGGCGACATTTCGGGTTCGCTCAACGATTCCGGCTCGGTGCGCGGGCGCGTGGTGGCGGTGAAGGACAAGAAAGACTTCTTCCAGGACGCCAAGCGGGAAGACCGCGCAGTCCTGTACGGCGTGATCGAAGCCGACCTGGGCGAACGCACCACGCTCACCGGCAGCCTGCAGTACACCGACCTGGACGCCACCGGTGCCTGGGGCGGCTTGCCGGGCAACCTGGACGGCACGCCGCTGAACCTGGCGCGCAGTACCTATCTCGGCTCGGACTGGAACCGCTGGAACCGCACCAACGAGCAGTCGATGCTGGAACTGGAACACCGCTTCGAGAATGGCTGGACCGTCAAGGCGAATGCCGCCTACACGCGCCTGGCGTTGAAAGACGATGGCTTCGTGCAGACCTATTTCGCGCGCCCGGCCGGCGCCACCAATCCCTACCTGATGACGGTCACCACGGCCGAGTACACCGGCAACGAGAGCAAGCAGGGCGCGATGACGGTCGTTGCCAACGGCCCGTTCAGCGCCTTTGGCCGCAAGCACGGGCTGACCGTCGGCCTGGAGCGCGTGCGCGTGGACACCACCGAGAGCTGGGGCATGGGCAACCTGTATCCGGTCACGGTCGACATCCGCAACTGGGACCCGGCCAGTACCTATCCCGAGCGCGCAGTGCCGGTGCCGAACACACCGACGCGGCCGAACATCACGACCCAGCAGGGCGCGTTCGGCACCTTCAACTTGTCGCTGCTCGATTCGCTGCAGGCCCTGGTCGGGGCCCGCCTGAGCTGGTGGGAATACGACTCGCATGGCAGCCCGACCAGCAACTACAAGGTGACGCGCGAAGTGACGCCGTTCCTGGGCCTGGTGTACGACGTGTCGAAGAACCTCAGCGCCTACGCCAGCTATACCGAGATTTTCACGCCGCAGAACGTGCGCGACGCACAGGGCGAGATCCTCGACCCGATCCGCGGCGAAGACTACGAGCTCGGCCTGAAGGGCACGTTCTTCGGCGGCGCCCTGAATGCCTCGGCCGGTGTGTTCCGCATCGAGAACGTCGGCCGCGCAGTGGAAGACACGGGCTCGATCAATCCCTGCCTGCCTTACTTCACCAGCGGTTACTGCCGTGTGGCAGGCGGCAAGCAGCGCAGCGAAGGCTGGGAAACCGAGCTGTCGGGCGAGCTGCTGCCGGGCCTGCAGGTGTTCGGCGGTTATACGAATACGCGCACGCGCTACGTGACCGACACGGCTGCGAATACGGGCCAGCCGCTGCGCAGCATCGATCCGAAGCACCAGCTGCGCGTGTTCGCCACCTACAAGCTCGACACCCTGGCGCCGGGCCTGAGCGTGGGCGGCGGCGTGCAGTCGCAGAGCGACGCCTTCGTGCGCGCGGGCGCCGTTACCTCGCGCCAGGGCGGCTACACGGTTGCCAATGCCATGCTGGGCTACCGCGTCAACAAGCAACTGGCGCTGCAGGTGAATGCGAACAACCTGTTCGACAAGGTGTACTACAAGAAGTTTGCACCGACCGGCATCGGCTACTACTACGGCGACCCGCGCAACGTGTCGGTGACGCTGCGCGGGAATCTGTAAGACCACCACGCACGCACGGGCGCCCGGTTCGTGCGTGCCTGGTCATGCGGTGCTGCCTGCGCTCACCTTTCACTGCGACTGCGACAGCGCCCCGCCAAGGATCACGCTGCCGTCGGCATGCAGGCCGCCGGCTCCGCCCGTCCTCGACTGGACTGCGCTGGCGGCCGGGCTGGCGCCGTTGTCGTAGTCGACCACCTCGGCCTTCGTGCCCGGTTCGACGTGCGAGATGCGTACCCGCACGCGGTCTTCGTCACCACGCTTGCTGCCCGCGACCGTGCTCAGCGTGAAACGGTAGTTGGCCTTGCCGTTCACGGTGCCGCTGCCGCTTACCTGCACCCGCTTGCCGTTCGCGGCCAGCGCATCGATGGCGGTGCTGCGCAATGCCAGGCCGGCCACATGCACTTCAACGGCGGCCCCGTCGGCGCCGGGCCGCGCGCTGCCGGCGTCGGCCACGAAGGCGAAGCTGCCGCTCGCGCCGCGCCTTGCTGCGAGCCCGGGCACGCCTGCCTTGGCCTGGCGCAGCGCATCCGCCGGTGAGAAGAAGCTGCCCTGGCCGGCCACCGTGGCGCTGCAGCCGCAGATCGTTACCTTGCGTTCGACCGCAGTGCGCTTGCCGCCGCTGTCGAGGATGCTCAGGCGCACCGTGTAGATGCCGGTCTTGCGGTAGGCGTGCTGGCCGCTGACGTTCCCGCTGCCCGCCGCCTGGCTGACGATGCCGGCGCTCGTGCTGCCGTCGCCCCAGGTCCAGGTGGCCTGGTGGGTGTCGCGCAGGTCGACATCCCGGAAGCCGGACGAGAACGAGAGCAACGCGTTCACGCGGGTCGCCCCGCTCAGCGCGATCGGCGCGGCCACCGGCGCCTGGTGGTAGGCGGCGCTCGGCACCAGCAGGACCAGGCCGGTATTCGCGGACGCGAGGATCGCACCGCTGTCGGAAATGGCGTCCGCCTGGTACAGGATGAAGTCGGGCGGGGCGCCGGGGACGCGCGTGTTCAGGTCTACGGTGCCGCCGGCGCGCGTCCATACGAAGGCCCGGAAATTCAGGTTGCCGACCACCTGGCCCAGGTTGTTCAGGTCGGTGGCGGTGGAGGCATCGGTGCCGGCGCTGCCGAACGCCAGGATGCCGTGTTCGCGGCTCCAGACGAAGGCGCGGCTATCGCCGGGCGTATCGTAGGCTTGCCCGATGACCAGCCCCTTGTTGTTGATGCGGTAGGCGTAGGACAGGACGATGGAATCGGCGCCGAGATCGATCTGCGCGCCCTGCGGCGTCCAGAGCAGCGCGCGGTCGTTGAAGGAGAGGTCGTCGGTGCCGCTGCCGGCGATCTGGCCGGCCTCGTTGATGTCGTTGGCCTGCGATACGACACTGGACGTGTCCACGAGTGCTTGCAGCCCGCCGGCCTTGGTCCATTTGAAGGCCCTGCCGAGGATGCCGGGTTCCGGACCCTGGGAGTAGCCGACGACCGTACCCGCATCGTTGATCGCGTTGGCGAACGAGTAAGTCCCGAAGGAACCGATGTCCACCATGCCCGTGGCCGGCGTCCAGCGAAAGGCGGTGAGGGGGCCGGTGGGGCCGGAGAAGGGCGCGACGCCGGCCACCCAGCCCTTGTTGTTCAGGACGTAGCCGTTCGAAACGGTGAGGCCCGGCCTGTGGATATCGATCATCCCGCTTGCCTTGCTCCACAGGAAAGCGTGGAAAGCGCCACTGGCGGTTGCGGAACTGCCGGTGATCTGGCCGCGATCGTTGATGGCCTGGCTGCCGGCAGCGGGGCCGCCCAGCGTGCCGATATCGATGATGGTATGGCCATCGTAGAACTTGGCGCGGGGGATGCCGGTGTCGGCGGGGAGGTCGGTGAAGGTGGCCTGGCCTTTGGCGTTGATGTCCAGCGTCGCGGCGCCTCTGGGCAGCAACTGGATGACCCGGTAATTGGTCGCCGCAGGCGCAGGGTGGTGCGCGCCGCCGGATGCCGTGGCGGCCATGGGCAGGGCAATGCCGGTGCCCGAAGCGGCCAGCGCCGCCGCCGACAGCACCCCTGCCAGGGGACACAACAGCCAGCGCTGCCAGCCGATGTGTTGCGACCTGCCTTGTGCTGCGCCCGTTTCAGCTTTCGATTGCATGTTGTTCTCCTGATCCAGTCGATGCGACTTGCTACTGTTCTCCGAACACGATCGCGCTATCGCCGAGCAGGGTGCTGCCCTCGGCCCCAGCCCCGGCGCCGGTCCCGGCCACGAGGTGGGCCGTCTTGCCGTCCCTGCGCACGCCATTGTCGTAATCGACCACTTCCGCCTTGCTGTGCGTATCGACGTGCGCGATGCGGACATGGACATGGCCCTTGGCCGCCCCTTCGCCGGCCAGCGCCGTGAGCACGAAGCGGTAGCCGGCCACGCCATTCACGCTGCCGCTGCCGCTGTAGCGCACGCGTCCGCCTTCCACCGTGACGCTGTCGACCGCGGTACTGCGCAATGCCAGGCTGCCGGCGTTGAAGTGCACTTCGGACTTGCCCTGCTTTGCGTAGGCACCGACCGCTTCGGACAGGAAGGCGAAGCTGGCGATGCCGGACCAGTTCGGCGACCGCGTCGCAGCGCCTTGCGGCGACAGGAAGCTGCCCGTGCCGGCGACGCCGCTGGCGCAGCCGCAGATCGCCAGCCTGCGCTCGACCGCGGTGCGCTTGCCGCCGCTGTCGAACAGGTCCAGGCGCACCGTGAAGATGCCGCTCTTGCGGTACATGTGCTGGCCGCTGACGCTGCCCGTACCCGCCGCCTCGCTGACGATGCCGACAGCTGTGTCGCCGTCGCCCCAGGTCCAGTGTGCGGTATGGGTTTCGCGCACGTCGACGTCCTTGAAAGCGGAAGAAAAGGAGAGCAGGGAGTGGACGCGGGTAGCGCCGGTCAGCGCGATCGGCGCGGCCACCGGCGCCTGGTGGTAGGCGGCGCTCGGCACCAGCAGCACCAGGCCGGTATTCGCGAGGGCGGCGATGGCGCCGCTGTCGGAAACGGCGACGGCCTGGTATAGCGACAGCGCGGGCGGGGCGCCCGGGATCCGGGTGTTCAGGTCCACCACGCCGCCGGCGCGGGTCCAGGCGATGGCACGGTTGCCGAGGGCGCCGACCACCTGGCCCCGGTTGTTCAGGCTGGAGGCATACGACGCGTCACCGCCGACGGCGCCGAGTTTCACCATGCCGTGGTTCGGGCTCCACACGAAGCCGTGGCTGCGGTTGGCATTCGGCTCGTCGTTCGCTTGCCCGATGACCAGGCCTTTTTCGTTGATGCGGTCGGCGGACGAACCGGAACCGGCGCCGAGGTCGATTTGCGTTCCTTGCGGTGTCCACAGCAAGGCGATGTCGCGGATGAACTGGTAGTCCGAGCCCCTGCCGACGATGGTGCCGGCTTCGTTGATGTCGCTGGCCAGCGAGAAGATGCCGCTCGCCCCGTCCACCGCCCGCAGGCCGCCCGCCTCGGTCCATGCGAAGGCCCTGCCGTAGGCGCCCGGCGTGTCGGAAAAGCCGACGACGGTGCCTGCGTCGTTGATCGCGCGCGCCTCGGATGCCTCGCCGAAGGCGCCCAGGCTCACCATACCCGCCGCCGGTGTCCAGCGGAAGGCCCGCGGCATGACGTCCCAGGTGGGGCGCGCCCAGCCTGCGACCCATCCCTTGTTGTTGATGAAGGAGCCGCTCGAATTGCCTGGCATCCCAGGCGCGTGCAGGTCCTGGAGGCCCGTCGCCAGGCTCCAGCGGAAGGCGTGCAGCGATCCGTCGGCGGTGGTCGAACCGCCCGCGACCTGCCCGTGGTCGTTCAGCGCCATGAAGGTGGCGCTGCCTCCGCCGAGCGTGCCGGTGTCATGGATGGTGTCGCCATCGTAGAACCGGGCGCGGTAGGCGCCGCCGGTAAAGTCGGTGAAGCCGACCTGGCCCCTGGCATTGATGCCGACGCTTCCGATCGTACCCGCCGCTAACTGGATGACGCGGTAATCGGTGCCGAGGGGCGCCAGGTAGCGGCTGGTGGCGGAAGCGGGCTCCGTGACGCGCGCCGACGTGGGCGCCGCCAGCGCCGCCGTCGATAGCGCACCGATCAGCGGGCACAGAAGCAGACAAAGCAGCAGGCAAGGCAGCCAGTGCATCCGGCCGCCATGGCGCCTGCCGGTTGCCGCGCCACCGTCTGAAAATCTTGATTGCATGAATCCTCCTGATCCGTTAGATGCGCCCAATCAAGATGCCACGCAGAAATAGGTGCTAGACGAGCTCATTCTTTCCAGCTTAGGGGCAAGCGTCGGATGCGCCATTAGCGCGGATCAAATGCGGCGCGCGGCAGTGCGCACGCATGCGCACTGCCGCGACAGGAAGCAGCAGGAATTGGTGCCAGTATATTTCCCGACCGCTGGCGCCGGTAGGGCAGGGCGAGCTGCCGTGTTCTTGCGAACAGGCGCTATCCTCGCCCATGAATGTGACAGGCGTTTGACCGCCAGGTGACAGTTTGCTGACGTGCTACAGGCTGTTGGCCAGCGCCTGTGCCGAGGCCTCGATCTTCAGGCCCAGCTTGCGCAACAGCGCTCCCGCCTCGTACGCGAGTCCGGCGTCGGGCACCAGCATCTTCACCGCCGTGGCCAGCGCCCGGTCGTCGGCGCTGCCGAACATGCGCGTGCTTTCCAGCGCCGCGCGACGGGCCGGCGGGGCGGCGTCCGGCGCGGCCGCGCCGTGCGCCGGCAGCGTCGCTTCCAGGTGATGTTCGAGATCGGCTTCGCGCAAGGCCAGGCCATCGGCGCCGCTCTTGCCGGGCGCCGGCGCCACCACCACGTCGGGCGTGATGCCTTGCGCCTGGATCTCGCGGCCATGCGGCGTGAAGTAGCGCGCCACCGTCATCTTCACCGCGCTGTCGTCGGACAGCGGAAACACCGTCTGGATCGATCCCTTGCCGAAGGTTTGGGTGCCGACGATCCGGGCGCGGCCGTTGTCCTGCAGGGCGCCGGCCACCAGTTCCGCCGACGACGCCGAACTGCCGTTGACCAGCACCGCCAGCGGCACCGTGCGCGTCCAGGCCGGCAAATTGGCCAGCACATCGGGCCCGTTCGGCTCGCGGTAATAGCGCTGCGCCACCGTCACCTGGCTGTCCGCGCCCTCCATGCGCCCGCGTGCCGAGAACAGCAGCGTATCGCGCGGCAAAAAGGCGCCGGCCACGCCGACGGCGGACGACACCAGCCCGCCCGGGTCGTTGCGCAGATCGAGCACGATGGCGCGCGGTGCGCCACCGGCGTCGAGCGTGGACAGGGCTGCGGCCAGGTCGGCGGCGGTGTGGCCCTCGAAGCCCGCGACCCGGATCCAGGACACGCCGGGCGCGACAGTCTGCGTGCGCACGGTCTCGCTGCGCAGCGCGGCGCGGGTGATGTCGGCATGGCGCAGTTCGCCCTTGCCGCCGCGCTGCCAGCCCAGCGCCAGCGCGGTGCCGGGTACGCCACGCATGCGCTTGGCCACCTCGGACGCGCCCAGCCGGGAAATGACGGCATCGTCCAGCGTCGCCAGGGTGTCGCCGGGTTCGATGCCGGCCTGGGCCGCCGGGCCGTCGTCGGCCACCGCGACCACCTGCATCCGGCCCGCGTCGATCTCGACCTCGATGCCGATGCCCACGTACTCGCCCAGCCGGTCCTGTTCGAGGCCGGCCAGGTCGTCCTTGCCCAGGTATTGCGAATGCGGATCGAGCGAGGCCAGCATGCCGCCGATGGCGGCGGTCAGCAGCTTGCGTTCGTCGGGCGCTTCCACATACTGGGACTTGACCAGCGCATAGGCCGCGATCAGTTGGTCGAGCTCGGCCTTCGGAATGGTGACGGAAGCCTGTTGCTGTTCCTGGGCATGGGCAAGGGTGGCGCAGCACAGGGCGAGGGCGAGAGCAAGACGGCGAAGCGGCATGTTGTTTCCTTTCTGGTTACACCGATTCTGGCGTGCGTCGCTGTTAGCTGCGGTTACGCATTCGTAAGCAACTGTAAGCAGGCACGCAAGTCAAATATATCTCTACAGAAATATTGTCTTTCTGTCGTCCCGGCCCTGAAGCCGGTCTATACTTGCGCACACCATCGTCATGACGGCAGCGGCAGCCGCCATCCAGGAGATCCATCCCCACATGCTCATCGGAAGTTACGACCCCTCGCTCGTGCTGGTCTCGGTGCTGGTCGCGATCTTCGCGTCGTACACCGCGCTCAGCGTGGCCGGCCGCGTCAAGCAGGCGCACGGCTATGCCAGCCTGGTCTGGACCGCCGGCGGCGCGCTGGCGATGGGCAGCGGCATCTGGGCCATGCACTTCATCGGCATGCTTGCCTTCAGCCTGCCGATCCCGCTGGGCTATGACGTGCCGCTCACCCTGCTGTCGCTGCTGCTGCCGGTGCTGGTGTCCGGCATGGCGCTGTGGCAGCTGCGCGCGCCGCAGCTGCGTGCGCGCGACCTGGCGCGCAGCGCGCTGCTGATGGGCATGGGCATCGCCGCCATGCACTACACCGGCATGGCGGCGATGCGCATGACCCCCGCCATTCAATACGATCCCTGGCTGTTCGCCTTGTCGGTGCTGATTGCCATCGGCTCCGCCGCCGGCGCCCTGTGGATCGCCTTCCGCCTGCGCCAGGGCGCGGCCGGGGCCTGGGTGGCGCAGTCGGCCGCCGCCGTGGTGATGGGCTTCGCCGTCGCCGGCATGCACTACACCGGCATGGCCGCCGCCGGCTTCCAGGCGGGCAGTGTGTGCCGCGCGGCCACCGGCCTGGTCAGCCAGCAGAACCTGGCGCTGATCGTCACCGCCGTCATCGTCGGCTTGCTGCTCGTGGCCTTGCTGTTCTCGGTGCTCGATGCGCGTTTGCAGGCGCGCGCCGCCAGCCTCGACGCCTCGCTGGCGATCGCCGAGGAGCGCAAGGCGCTGTACCTGCACGAAGTCGAGGCGCGGGTCGAGGCCGAGCGCCTGAACCAGCTGAAGGACGAATTCCTGTCCACCGTCTCGCACGAGCTGCGCACGCCGCTGAACGCCATCCTCGGCTGGTCGCAGCTGCTGGCGCAAAAGGGGCCGCTCAATGAGGAGATGCTGCGCAAGGGCCTCGACACCATCGAGCGCAACGCACGCGTGCAGGTGCAGCTGATCGACGACCTGCTCGACATGAGCCGCATTTTGTCGGGCAAGGTGCGGCTCGACCTGCAGCCGGTGCAGCCGGCCGAATTCGTCGGCGCCGTGGTCGAATCGCTGCGCCCGACGGCGATGGCCAAGCGCATCCGCATCGAGGCCGATCTCGACGAAGAGGCCGGCCCGGTGCTGGCCGACAGCGGCCGCATGCAGCAGGTGCTGTGGAACCTGGTGTCGAACGCGATCAAGTTCACCCCAGGCGGCGGCCTGGTCGAGGTGGCGCTGTGGCAAGAGGGCGAGCAGCTGGCGATCCGGGTGCGCGACAACGGCCCCGGCATCCACCCCGATTTCCTGGCCCACGTGTTCGACCGTTTCCGCCAGGCCGATACCTCGACCACGCGCCAGCACGGCGGCCTGGGGCTAGGCCTGTCGATCGTGCGCCAGCTGGTGGAGCTGCACGGCGGCACGGTGGCGGTGGCCAGCGCCGGCGAAGGGCAGGGCGCGAGCTTCACCGTGCACCTGCCGCTGCAGCCGGCCTTGCCGGACTGGGGCCTGGCGCTGGCCGGCGTGGCCGGCACCGATGGCATCGACGCCGATGTGGGCGCCTTGCCCGACTTGTCCGGCATGCGCGTGCTGGCGCTGGACGACGACCCCGATTCGCTCGAGGTGCTGCGCACGATATTGAGCGGAGCCGGCGCCCAGGTGGCGGTGGCGCGCACGCCGCAGGAAGCGCTGGAGCTGCTGCGCGCCCAGCGCCCGCAACTGCTGATCAGCGACATCGGCATGCCCGGCATGGACGGCTTCGAACTGATCGGCCACGTGCGCGCGCTGGACGATACCGAACTATGCATGGTGCCGGCCCTGGCCCTATCGGCCTTTGCGCGCAAGGAAGACCGCGACCGCGCCTGCGCCAGCGGCTTCACCGATTACCTGGTCAAGCCTGTCACGCCCAGCCTGCTGCTGGAAGCGGTGGCGGCGCTGCACCCGGCGCCACGGATGGCCGTCAAGCCCTGAGCGCCATCCCGCGATCGGGCTTTCGCGGCGAGCTGCTCCTGTTGGCTATCCGTTCATGCTGGCGCGGATGCGGCGCGCACGCTGCCGGGCAATCGTTGTTATTGCACGTCCATACAGCGGCGGTATCGACCGCACTGGGTTCCCCTCCGGAAAGAAAAAAACGATAATCATCGTTTCCGGTTAGCGAACACAGGAGCAGCAATGCAAGACCACCAGGACGGTAGCGACATGCGCGAACACGATCAACCCGCCAGCCCGGGCCGCCGCCGCATCTTCCAGGCCGCCGCGGCAGCCGGGATCGCCGGCAGTTTGCCGGGCGCCGCGCAGGCTGCCCCCGCCACCAGGCGCGCCGCCGCCAAGCCGGCGTCGCTCGACGCCAAGCTGAAAGCGAACGTCAAGAACGTGGTCGTGATCTACCTGGAAAACCGCAGCTTCAACAACTTGTTCGCCAACTTCCCTGGCCTGGCCGCGCCGCTGCCGGCCAGCGCGCCGCAGAAGGACCGCGATGGCTCGGTCTTGCCTACCTTGCCGAAGATCTGGGGCGGCATGGTGCCGGGCCGGCAGGACATCGGCGGCAAGGAATACCTGATCGGCGAAGACAAGATCGTGAACCTGCCGAACGGCCCATGGACGCTCACCGACGGCGACGGCAAGCCGCTGCCGGAAGGCCTGGTCACGCGCGACCTGGTGCACAATTTTTATCACAACCAGATGCAGATCAACGGCGGCAAGAACGACGGCTTCGTCGCCTGGGGCGACTCCGGCGCGCTGGTGATGGGCCATTACGGCGAGACCGACAAGCACCTCGGCCTGTGGCAGATCGCCAGCGAGTACACGCTGTGCGATAACTTCTTCATGGCGGCTTTCGGCGGCTCCTACCTGAACCACCAGTTCCTGATCAGTGGCCGCACGCCGGAGTTCTTCAACGCCGCCGAGACCCCGGCGAAAAAGAAGATCGCGGTACTGGCAGACGGCCCGCAAGGCACGCGCCTGGCGGTGGCGCCGGACTCGCCGAAGTCGGCGCTGGACGGCAAGCCGAAGTTCGTGCATTCCGGCGCGATCACGCCGGATGGCTATGCCGTGAACACCATGGCGCCGCCTTACCAGCCGAGCTGGGTGCGTCCGGCGCCGGGCGGCGACGCGCATGGCACCGACCCGAGCGACCCGTCGGTGCTGCCGCCGCAGAGCTACGACACCATCGGCGATCTGCTGTCGCGCGCGAACGTGAGCTGGGCCTGGTATGGCGGCGCCTGGCAAGCGGCGATCGACGGCCGCGGCGCCGGCCAGCGTCCGAACTTCCAGCACCATCACCAGCCCTTCAATTACTTCAAGCAGTTCGCACCGGGCACGCAGGCGCGCGAGGAACACCTGCGCGACGGCGGGCTGGGCGACAGCCCGATCTCGAACCGCTTCATCGCCGACGCGGTGGCGGGCAAGCTGCCGGCCGTGAGCTTCTACAAGCCGCAGGGTAACCTGAACCTGCACGCGGGTTATTCGGACATCGAGTCGGGCGACGCCCACGTGGCCAACGTGATCGAGCACCTGAAGAAGTCGCCACAGTGGAAGGACATGGTCGTCGTCATCACTTTCGATGAGAACGGCGGCTGGTGGGACCACGTGGCGCCGCCCCAGGGCGACCGCTGGGGCCCGGGTTCGCGCATTCCGGCGATCGTGGTGTCGCCGCATGCGAAGAAGGGTGCGGTGGACCACAACTACTACGACACGACCTCGATCCTGCGTTTGATCACGCGCTTGCACGGCCTGCCGCTGCTCGAAGGCCTGGCGCTGCGCGATGCGGCCTTCAAGGCACGCGGCGCGCGCGGGCCGGGCGATTTGACGGCGGCGCTGAGCTTCCGCTGATGTCCTTGGTGGCGGCCTCTATTCGTTGAGGTCGTCCTGGTAATCGGCGTTCGGGTAGAGCGGCTGCTTGCGCGGCCGTTCCGGCATCGGGTAGTTGTGCTTTTTGGTCCAGGCCTGGATGCTCGGGATCACGCCGGGCTGTTCGCCGGCCGGGCATTCGTGCAGGCAGAGCCAGGTCTTGCCGTGCCGTCCAATCACCGGCTTCGGCGGGTCTTCGAAGCGCGACCAGCCGACCAGTTCGCCGATGAAGCTGCCGTGGGAGGCGTAGGACGTGACGTCGATGTAGGGCCGGTCGCGCGCGTAGAGCTGGGAAGTCCATTCGCGGCAGCCGAAACTGCCGGTGTAGCTGTCGCTGTCCCAATCGGCTTCGTAGCGGCGCCTGTCGTCCGAGCTGCAGACTGCGGGAGAGAAGCTGACGTCGCCTGGAATGCCTTGCAACCAGTCGGCGAAATAATAGGGGTTCGCTCTAGGACTACCGATGTGGATCAGGGCAAGGTCACCGAGCACACTCCTTTTTGCCGCCATGTTGCGTAGAGCGCTCTGTTGATTGACGACGCGGCCAACGCGGTCAAACGCGAGCAGGACCACAGCAATCGGCCGCGCTCCAGGAACGGGAAGCGTGGCCGTGGTTTCAAACAGCGCCGCTGCGCTCAGGTGGATGCCCGCTTTCCCGGATGCCTGCTGTTCTGCATTGAATTCCCGTGACGCCGCGTTTCTGGATTGCCGGCTTTGTGCTTCTTCGGCGAACAGGACGTAGCGGATTTCCCAAGGCCGCTCTAGCCACCTCTGCGATGCGGGGACGGCCTCTGCAGCCGGCGCGAATGAAGCAGACAATGCCAGCGCAGCTGATGCCAAACACCGTATGTGAAATCTCATAATATTTTCGGCTCCAGGACAGTGATGTGGAGATGGTTGTTGTGAGTCCGTTCATTCGCATTCGCCTGCCGCTGCTCGTTGGGGACCGGAGGAACCTTGTCCGCCGTGTTGGCGTCCATGTACCACGGATCGAACAGCTGCTTCACGGATCTGTTCCGGCCCAAGCGGTCGCGCAGCGTGCGAATGAGCTCGGGTTCGTTGCGGTCGCGTTCATTGTTCCAGTCCCTAAGCGCCGCACTCTCGCGGTCACGCAATGAATTCACGTGTTTGTTGGCATCGGCCAGTTCTCGCGCCAATTGGGCCGCCTTCTCGGGATCGCGGTTTTTATTCAGCCGGCCTTGTACTGCATCGCGTTCCTTTACCGCAGTAGCCACCACCTTCTTCACCTTCTGATAGTCCCGCCACAAGGTCTTCTCCCGCTCACTGACATTGCCGTTGCGCTGCGCCCCTGTATTGATCAGGAACGCCCGGTTCAGGAAGATCCGCTTCTCACCGCCTTCGAGATAAGTGATGTCCAGCCCAAGCCCGGCGCGGTGGGCGATCGAGCCGAAGCTGGGGCGCCAGGCCGAGGTGACGGCGACCGAGGTAACGCCGGCGGCATGCGCCTCGCTCAGCAGCGCGGCAAATGCGCGTGGATGGGTGCGGGGCAGGATGCCGGTCAGCCACGGGCAGTGCGTGGTGTTGGCGCGCACGTTGTCCTGCATTTCCGCGCGAAACGCCACCTTCAGCGTGAGCCTGGGCGCCGCGTCGCTGGCCGGAAAGTCCACGATCAGTTCCGGACGCGCCAGGCCGGCATAGATGCTGCGCACCGCCGCCCGTACCGCCGGCGTGGTATCGGGCGGCAGCAACGCATCGGCTTCGGCGGCCGTGTACAGGTGCGAGATCTGCATCCAGATGTCGCCGGTGAGGGCCGCTGCGTACACCTCTAGTCGCTTGCCCGGCGTAGCCGTCGCGCGGCATACAGGCTGCCCCAGCGTGGCGCGTTCGTGACCGATGCGCCCCGTCCTTTCGGTGATCTTCACGTGCACGTCGTGGTTGCCGACCTGCACCGCGTATACCGGACTTTTGCGGTGGTCGGGATGCACGTCGCTGTTCAGGAACAACGCGACCTTGCTGCCGGGGTTGACGACGAGTTCGATCATGCGCTTGTCGCGCAGCGCGCCCGGCTTGTCCGCATGCTCGGGCAGCACCTGGCCATCCAGCAGCACCACGTAGGGCAGGACCAGCCCCGCGTTGGTTGCCTTCGTATCGAACTCGTAGGTGAGCTTGCATCGGGCCCCGACCAGGACCGTCGTGACGGCGTCCTCCGGGGACAGCGTGCAGCTCGCGTCTGGTATCGGGCCGGCCATCTGCGCACTGACGCTATTCACCACTCGTGGTCTGGTCGGACTCCCAGTGCAGCCTGACGGTGGCGGGATCGTGGCCGGTTACGCGCTCGGTGTAGCCGTCGGCGTTGGTCCGCCCGCGCAGGGTCGAGCCGTCCGGCAACGCGATACGGTAGGGCATGTCCGGCACCGGCTTGCCGATACGCTCGTCGACGGCGCGAAAGGAACCGGAGTACGGCGGAACAGCCTGCGCAACCACTGCGGATTGCGTGGACTCGGAGCGGTCGTCGATCATCATGCATCCTTGCGTCGTGGTGGCGACCAGGATGGCGCCGCACGCGGTTTTCATTCCTTCGACCGCCGTGCCCACGCCGGCGAAGCTGTGATAAGCCAGGCCCTCGACGATGGGAAAATCCCCTCGGCACTGGGGGCAATGCGTCATGTGTCCTTTCAGGGCGATCGCGCGGCCATTCGCGGTTGCGCGCGCGTTTCCTTCCAGGACCACGCCCCCATGCGAGGTCGGGTCGTCCTTGCAGATCACGGCACGCATCACCATTGCTCGACTCCGTTTTTCCAGGAAAGCGTCCACTGTAGGTGCGCAAGAAATGCACTAATTGATCGGCCGCAGAGTCGCGCCGGCTGTCGAAATGTTGCCAATAGGCTAACGCGCGCTGGCTTCGCCAACGCAGCGGTACACTCAGCCGGCTAGCGCTTGATGCCGCTTCGCTGCCGCTGGCGCGGTGCGAATCCGGTCAGGCACAACCAACATCAGCGAACCAGGAGCACCGGCGCGGAGACGAATGCCGGCTCCATCCCACCAGGAGAGAGCATCATGCAAAAGAACAAAGTATTGAAAGGCCTGCTCGCCGTATCGACCGTCGCAGCCATGTTCGGCAGCTTCGGCGTCCACGCACAAAGCGCATCGGAACTGCAAACGCAAGCCGCGCAATCGGGCACCAACATGAGCGGCAAGTCGGCCGCCGACGGCGCCGTCAACAACACCAACAGCCAGGGCATGGAAGACCGCAGCGCCCAGGTCGGTTCCAGCACCGCCGGCCAGGCCACCAGCTCGTCGGCACACGGCGCGCATGGCATGAGCGGCATGAGCGGCAGCACCGGCGCCTCGGATGCCGGCATGACGACCCAATCGTCGTCGATGCAGTCGGGCGCCTCGGGCGCGGCCGGCGCCACCGCCAGCGCGAAGCTGAACAAGGCCGACACCAAGGCTGTCACCGACATGGCCATGGCCAACATGGCGGAAGTCGAAGCCGGCAAGCTGGCACAAAGCAAGAGCCAGAACGCCGAAGTAAAAACCTTCGCCCAGCAAATGATCGACGACCACGGCAAGGCGCTGCAGGAAGTGCAGACCCTGGCGCAAGCCAAGGGCGTGGCCCTGCCGGTCGAACTCGATGCCAAGCACAAGGCCATGGCGGCCAAGCTGGAAAAAATGAACGGCGAGGCCTTCGATCGCGAATACATGAAGACCGGCGGCGTGAAAGCCCACAAGGACACCCTGGCCATGCTGAAGAAGCATGAAAAGGCTGCCAAGGATGCCGACGTCAAGGCGCTGGCCGGCAAGATGATCCCGACCGTCGAGCAGCACCTGAAGGCGGCCGAACAAACCCCGGCCAAGTCGGGCACGGCTTCGGGTAAATAATCAGTCTGCCGGTCTTCACGGCCGGTCAGCACTGAAGGGCACGTGGCCTCGCGGCTGCGTGCCCTTTTTCGTTTCCGCATGGCGCGTTTTGCTTCGGCTTTGCCTGGCTTATACTTCCGGGCATGACGATCCCACGCTGCAGCTGGGCCAACCCGGCCAATCCCCGCTACCTCGACTACCACGACCACGAATGGGGTACGCCCTGCCATGACGAGAACCGCCTGTTCGAGATGCTCAATCTCGAAGGCGCCCAGGCCGGCCTGTCCTGGGAAACCGTGCTGAACAAGCGCGAGAGCTACCGCGCCGCCTTCGACGGCTGGGACGCCGAGAAGATCGCCCGCTACGACGCCGCCAAGGTGGCCGAGCTGCTGGCCAACCCCGGCATCGTGCGCAACAAGCTGAAGGTGGCCGCGGCCATCAGCAATGCCAAGGCCTACCTGGCCCTGCGCGCCGAAGGCCAGACCCTCGACAGCTACCTGTGGGCCTACGTGGATTGCACGCCAATCGTCGGCGACTGGAGCGACGGCACGCGGCCGACCAAGACGGCGCTGTCGGACCGCCTCTCGAAGGACCTCTCCAAGCGCGGCTTCAAGTTCGTCGGCTCGACCATCATCTACGCCTACATGCAGGGCATCGGTATGGTCGACGACCACGCGCCGCACTGCTTCCGCTACGCGGGCGCGACGTGACGCCTGCTTCGTCCTGGCAGGGCAAGGAACGCTATACGGTGTTCGACACGCGCTATGACGCCGACGCCGTGGCGGCACTGGTCGAGGCCTGGCGGCGCGATCCGATGCGGCCTGCGCGCCTGCATATCGTGGCGCTGGCCGAGGACATGCTACCGGGATTCCATCGCATCCCGCAGAGTGACGACGCGGTCACGCTCGACCTGCTGGCTGCACCGCTCGATGCGGCGCTGGCCCAGCTGTCGGCGCGGATCGACTTCGCCTACCTGCATGGGGTACAGGGCGCCGGCTTTGCCCGTGCGCTGGCGCGGCTGGTGGCGAGCGATGCGGTCTTGTGTGCCGATGCGCTCGACGCCGGGCAAGTGGCCGCGCTGGCCGCGCAAGGCTTCGTGTTCGACGAAGACACACGCGGTGCGCGCTTCGCCAGCCGCAAGCCGCGCCAGCCTTTGCCGTCCGTGCCGCCGCGCCGCGCGGTCGTAATCGGCGCCGGCCTGGCCGGCTGCGCCGCCGCCCAGCGCCTGTGCGCGCGCGGCTGGGAGGTGACCCTGGTCGAGCGTCATCCGCAGGCGGCGATGGAAGCCTCGGGCAATTTGGCCGGCATCTTCATGCCGCTGCTGTCGAAGGACGACAACATTCCGACGCGCCTGACGCGCGCCGCCTACCTGTACGCGCTGCGCTACTGGGACAGCATCGGCGGCATCGGCCGCGCGATCGAAGGCGCCCCCTGCGGCGTGATACAGCTGGCGCGCGACGCCGATCATGCCGAGGCCTCGCGCGCCATCGCGGCGGCAGGCAGCACGCCGCCGGAATTCGCCGAGTGGCTGGAGTCGCCGCAGGCGCAAGCCCTGCTCGGCTTACCGGCGCCCGACGGCGCCTGGCTGTTCCGCCAGGGCGGCTGGGCGCGGCCCGGCAGCGTGTGCGCGGCGATGATGGCGGCCTGCGGCGAACGGCTGACGGCGCGCTTCGGCGTGGGCAGCGTGACGCTCGAACGCGATGGCGATGCGTGGCTGGTGCGGGCGCTTGACGGCGCCGTTGTCGCCCAGGCGCCGAGCGTGGTGCTAGCCGGCGGCGTGGCCTCGGTGGCGTTTCCGCAAGCGGCGCGGCTGCCGCTGTCCGCCTTGCGCGGCCAGGTCACGCACCTGGATGCAGCCACGTTGCCGGCGCTGCCCTATGTGCTGTGTCGCGAAGCCTATTTGACGCCGGCCGCAAACGGTATTGCCTGTGCCGGCGCCACCTACGACCTGGACGCCGATCCTGCCCTGCGCGCGAGCAGCCAGCAGGAAAACGTCGAACGTTTGCAAGCGCTGGTGTCGGACCCGCAGGCGGGCGCGGACGCGCCATTGATGGGCCGCGTCGGCTTCCGCTGCGTGGCGCCGGACCGGCTGCCGCTGGTCGGCGCGCTGCCCGATTTCGATGCTGCCGGCAGCACCGAGCGCCTGCGCGACGTGCCGCGCCACGCCGGCCTGCACGGCCTGCTCGGCTATGCGTCGCGTGGGCTGATCTGGGCGCCGCTGTGCGCCGAGCTGCTGGCCGCGCGCCTGGAAAACGAACCGCTGCCATTGGAGGCCGGTTTGGTCGATGCTCTCGATCCTGCGCGCTTCGTGCTGCGTGCGCGGCGCAATCACCGGGCGCCGCAGAGCGCCTGATAGCAGCCTCCGCGTGCCGCCAACAGATAAGGCGGCAGGCATCGATGAATCGATAATCAGTGTTTCTTTTAGCGCGGACCAGTCCGCGTAAATCGTCGCGCCGGTATATATCTGGCTGCCGATGAAATAAACACGGCCAAGCAGGCTGCGAACGCCAAAAAAGTCACGGATTTCCACAACTGCGCGGGATCAAGGCGACCGTGAATCGCCTGCGGTTAACATGAAATCTCTCCGATTATTTCATTTCCTAATCGGGGTAATCAACCGAGTGTTATCGATATCCGACAGCGGCGCCCCCGCACTTGATTGCCACGGCGTGCACAAGATATGATGACAACAAAAAGTGATTCTAAGCAATTCACATAATTTGGCGAAATACCGCGCGCGCTTTTCAAAAAAACCGCAGCGCTTCATTTCGCCACCATCCAAAGACGCTCAACACTAGGGATTTTCACGCATGGCAAATGATTTGGACGAAGTAACTGGTCCGATTAACGAAGGTGGCCGCGACATCAACGTCATCAACAAGCAGATTCCCGTTGAAATTGGCACCGGTTCACTGATCTTCGAAATCGCACTCTGGGCGGTGATTCCGCTGATCGGCGCCGTGGCGCTGCTGACCGGCATGCTGCCGCAAACCTCCGCCCTGGCCCTGCTGGTGCTGGGTGCGCTGCCGGGCCTGGTGTTCCTGTTCATGAAGATCAATGCACTGGCTTACCTGCGCAAGCTGCAGCAGAAAATCCAGGCCGATGCCTCGCAAATCGACAATTACCTGGAACAGCGTGTCGTCGTCCTGAGTAACGTGGTCGGCCTGGTCGCGAAAGCGATCGATCTCGACAAGGACGTCATGAAATCGGTCGCGGCTTACCGCAGCGGACACAATGCCGACGCCGCACGCAACCAGGCGGCCCAGCAAATCGACAGTATTTTTTCCCGCATTAATGTGGCGTGCGAGAATTACCCGGACCTGAAAGCGCATGCCGTCATCGCCGATGCCATGCGCCAGAACAGTTATCTTCAAAAAGAGGTGACCGCGGCGCGCACGTTGTATAACGACACCGTCGCGATGTGGAACCAGGATATCTTTGCCTGGCCGACCAAGCAGATCGTTGCGGCGCGGGCCGGCTATACCACGCGCATTCCGTTCACCGCCTCGGCCGAAACCAAGGCTGCCGCCCGGAGCGTCTTCTTTTGATCGCAGACGTCCACGAGCCGCTGGAGCAGTATGCGTCGTATTTCAAGACTGCTCACGTCGACCATACATCGGACTTTTTCGAGGACCTCGTGCGCCGCTCGGGCGTGGACGAGGACGCCAATACCAAGACCGTGCAGGAATTGCGCGTGCTTGAACAGCAGGCTGCGGGCGTCGGTTCCTCCAACAAGTGGTGGCGCATCCTGCGCGGCCTCACCATCGCGGCCGCCGTGCTGGCGGCACTGTATCTCCTTGCCTATTATTCGTGGCCCTGGCTGGCGCTTCCGGGAGTCGCGCTTGCCCTGGCGCTGCATAAACTTAACCGCATCATCAACGACTCCGACGCCCAGCTGAAGCGCCTGCGCGAAGCCTGCGACGCCCAGCGCGCCGTGGCATGGAGCCAGATGGCGCCGCTGAACCGCCTGTTCGACTGGGACATCGTGGCCAAGCTGATGCAAAAAACGGTGCCGCGCATTGCATTCGACCCGTATTTCAGCAATGGCCGCATGGAGGAGCTGTGTAACAGCTTCGGCTGGTCCGGCCAGCTCGGCAACGACCATTCCATCGTGTTTTCGCATAGCGGCGTCTTGAACGGGAACCCCTTCATTCTTGCGCGGACCTTGTCGCATTGGATGGGCAGCAAGACCTACCAGGGTTCCCTCCAGATCAGCTGGACCGAGCAGTACCGCAATTCGCAGGGTAGATGGGAAACCAGGACCCGCCACGAAACGCTGCGCGCATCGATCGAGCGGGATTTCCCCGAATACGCACACCGGACCTTCATCGTCTATGGCAATGAGGCGGCGCCCGACCTGGTGTTCAGCCGTAACCCGTCGAAACTCTCCAAGCTGGACGACGGCATGTTCGATACATGGCGCAAGAATCGCGCTATCAAGAAACTGGAAGCGAAGTCGCGCGATGTCGGCGAGGGAAAGACGTTTACGGTGATGGCGAACCGGGAATTCGACGCCTTGTTCGATGCCACGGACCGCAACCATGAAGTACAGTTCCGGCTGTTGTTCACGCCCCTGGCGCAGCAGGAAATGCTGAAGCTGCTCAAGGATGGCCAGGCAGGTTATGGCGATACGTTCGCTTTCGAGAAAACGCGGATGATCAACGTCGTGGAACCGGGGCACATGGGCAAGACCGATATCAGCGGCGACCCCGCCACATTCCATGCCTACGAACTTGCGCAGGCACGCAGGTTTTTCAACAGCTACCACAACGATTTCTTCCGCTCCTTCTATTTCGGGATTGCCCCGCTGCTTGCCATTCCCCTGTACCAGCAGCATCGGCCGCACGCGGACATCTACAAGGACACCTACGCGCACAACCCTTGTTTCTGGGAGCATGAAGCGATCGCCAATTACCACGGCGAGGCGGCGTTCAAGCATCCCGAGTGCGTCACGCGCAGTATCCTGAAGACCGCCATGCAGCGCGAGGCCGACGGATCGCAGAAAGTGCGTGTCACGGCCAGCGGCTTCCGCAGCGTCAGCCGCACCCATTATGTGTCGGTATTCGGTGGGGACGGACGCACGCATCAGGTTCCCGTGCATTGGGAAGAGTATTTCGAGGTCGAGAACAGCGCCAGCATGCTGGTGAAGGAAACGGCTGCGCCGGGAGCGGGTGACGCAGCCACCGACAATCACCGGGCCCTCGTGCCGCCGGCGTTTTCGGCACGTGGCATCCATGCCGGGAATACAGTCCTGCGCCGTTCGATTTTCTCGGCGCTCTTGCCGGGTTAAGTCGCTACGCACCTGGCTGTTGTGCCAAAATAAACCGCGTGTACGCGGCGGGAGCCTGGCGATTTCTGTGCGTATAATTGTCGTGTGGCAATTTTTAGCGCCGGAAGGAGGGCGCCGGCATGGACGACACCCAACATTCCCAGCAGCTCGCATTGTTCCTGGCCTCGACCGCGCACGACATGAAGAACTCGATCAGCGTGCTGTCGGGGACCCTGGAACGCCTGCTCGACGGCGCTGCGCCGCACACCGACAGCGCCGACCCGCAGTTCGCGCAGATGGCGCAGATGCTGTACCAGACGCGCCGCCTGAACGACAACCTGATGCAGCTGCTGGCCCTGTACAAGCAGGTCGGCCAGCCCGAGTATCCCTTCGACGTGCAGCCGATTCCCGCGATCGAACTGGCCGAGCAGGTGGCGGCGCTGGGCCGGGTGCTGCTGCAATCGCGCGGCATCGCCTTCGCGGTCGAGGTCGACCCTGAGCTGATCTGGCACTTCGACGAAGACCTGATCGTCGGCGTGGTCTCGCATGCCGTCAACAACGCCGTCAACTACACGCGCGACCGCATCCGCCTGGTGCTGCGCCAGCAGGATGAGGTACTCGAGATCCGCGTCGAAGACAACGGCGCCGGCTATCCGCAAGCCCTGCTCGATGCCGGCGCCGAGGCCATGAGCGGCGTGGCCAGCGGCATCGACTTCCGCACCAACAGCGCCGGCCTGGGCCTGTACTTCGCACGCGAGGTCGCGCGCATGCACCGCCACCGCGGCCGCCACGGCGCGGTGCGCCTGGAAAACGGCGGCCAGCTTGGCGGCGGCTGCTTCATCCTGACCTTGCCATGAACAGCCCACTCGAACGCAAGGCCGAGCAGATCGACTGGGCCGGCAAGAACTACCTGGTGGTCGACGATTTCATCGGCGTGCGCCAGCTGCTGCGCGAAAGCCTGCGCAGCCTGGGCGCACGCAACATCGACCAGGCCGCGAGCGGCGGCGAAGCGATCGCCTTGCTGGCGAAAACGCGCTACGACGTGGTGCTGTGCGACTTCAACCTCGGCGACGGCAAGAACGGCCAGCAGGTGCTGGAAGAAGCGCGCGTGCGCCATTTCCTGCTGCCCTCGAGTGTGTGGATGATGGTCTCGGCCGAGAAGAGCGTCGAATCGGTGATGGGCGCGGCCGAGCACCAGCCCGACGCCTACCTGGTGAAGCCGATCACCGAGGGCGTGCTGCTCACGCGCCTGAACCGCGCCTGGCACCGCAAGCAGGTGTTCCGCCCGATCGACCAGGCCTACGCCGAAAAGGACTACCTGCGCGCGGCGCGCCTGTGCGACGAGCAGTTTGCCGCCAGCCGCGTACACGAGACCGAGCTGCTGCGCATGAAGGCGCGCCTGATGGAGCGCAGCGGCGAGCCGGAAAAGGCGCGCGACGCCTACGAGCGCGTTCTGGCCGGGCGCGAGTACCAGTGGGCGCGCTCGGGCCTGGCGAAGATCCGCATGGTGAACGGCGAACTCGAACAGGCGCGCCAGATGTTCTTGGGCGTGATCGCGGAAAACCGCTACTACATCGACGCCTACGACCAGCTGGCCCAGGTCTACCAGAACATGGGCAAGTACGAGGAGGCCTGCACCATCCTCGAACGCGCGACCAAGCTGTCGCCGAACTCGGTACCGCGCCAGCGCAACCTGGGCAAGGTCTGCCTCAAGCTCGGCAACGTGGCAATGGCGGAAAAGGCCTTCCGCAAGTGCATCGCCATCGGCGAGTACTCGGTGCGCAAGACGCCCGACGCCTATCTCGGCCTGGCGCGCGTGTGCGGCTTGAAGAACGATCCGAAGGAAGCGCTGGTGCTGCTGGCGGCTGCGCAGCGCGAGTTCGGCGCCGAGCATCCCGACATGCCCTTGCGCGCCAAGATCACCGAGGGGCTGGTGTACCACGAGAGCGGCGACTACCGGCATGCGCGCAAGGCCGGCGACGAGCTCGAAGTCCAATTGAATGCGCGGCCCGAGCGGCCCGACGTGCCGACCTGCCTGGAGATGGCGACGCTGTTGTTCGCGGTGGGCGTGAAGGATGCGCCGGTCGAGCTGCTGTGCTACGTGGCGCGCAACAACCACGACAACGCGGTACTGCTCGACGAAGTGCAGGCGATCTTCGACAAGGCGCGCATGGGCGAAGAGGGCGCCGCGCTGATCCGGGCCTCGAAGAAGGAAGCGTCGGACCTGATGAACCAGGGCGTGCTGCTCTGGAAGACGGGCAAGCTGGGCGAGGCGGTGGCCTGGATGCGCAGCGCGCGCGTCAAGCTGCCGAACAACCAGCGGATCTTATTCAACGCGGCCCAGGTGCTGATCTCGCATATGCGCGAGCAGGGCTACGACGAACTGATGGCGGCCGAGGCGCACGAGGTGCTGGCGCATGTGGACCATCTGCAGCCGGGGCAGCAGCGGTTTGCGCAGTTGATGGAGCAGCTGGCGGCGCTGGCGCCGAAGGTGGAGGAAGCGCCCGCTGAAGAACCACCGGAGTCCCAAACCTGAATCGTACGGTGGGCACTCCGTGCCCACGCGGTTACGTGTTCGTCCGTAGTCGGCGGCCGTGAGGATTCGCCCCGAAACGCTGCCATGAGTGCGGACGCCGGCGAGACGCATTTTGAAACGCCGCGAATGTTCGTCACGTGTGCCACGACCCGAAGCCAACAATGATCGCCGTTCCGCGTGGGCACAGCGTGCCCACCGTACGGTTGCGGTTCCGGGTCACCGAAACCCATCGCGGCTGCCCGCAGGCTGCGGTGTCGGCGCCGGCGCCAAGCCATGCGCCTCCATCAACTGCGCACACAGCTTCGCCACATCATGCGTGCCATCGGCCCGCAGCGACGCCGCCGCCGCCCCGGCCAGCGCCGCCTTGGTGATGTGATACCCCAGCGCCCGGTAGCTCTCGAACTGCGCCTCGTCGAACCACTGGTCCGCCGTGCTCTGGTGCGGATAATCCGGGTGCGCCTTGCGGTAGTTGAGCACGTCCGCATTCTCGGAGCCCACGATGGCCGGCTTGATGTACAGGAAGGTCCCATCGACGCCGCCCGCATCCACGTGGCTGTAGCGCACCGTGCCCACGGCGCAGCTGGCGCCGCTCAAGCTGCTGCCCTTCACGAGATCCATCTTCGACACGTCGATCTCCACGTTCACGTGCAAGTCGGTGGCGCATTTGCGGATCGCGTTGCCGAGGTCCTCGAAGGCCATGCCGCGGTCGCTGGCCACGTCCACCGCCACGATCAGGCGGCAGCGGCGCCGTACCAGCTCGTAGATGCCGAGGTTCTCGAAGTGGCCGCCGTCCGACAGGTAGACGTAGTTGGCGTCGGCATTCGTCATCCCGAACAGCTCCGCGATCAGGCTGAAGAGACCGATGCCCGGCGAGGAATGCGTCCACGCGGCCTTGCGCGGGTTCGGGCATCAGCGCCCCAGGCGCACGTTAAACATCGTCATGAGAAAATTCAGCGGCGGCGAGGAGTGGGTGCCCATGTTCGGGCTGGCCGCCGCGCCCGACATGGCCACCGCCATCCCGAGGCGCACCTTGGCGTCGTCGTCGCCGGCGCCAGACTTCGAGGCATAGTCGCGCGTGGGGCGGTAGGCGCCGCGCTGGGCGTCCCGTAACCCCTGGTTCGGCCCTTGCGCCGGCATCAGCGGCATCTCGAAGCCGCAATAGCGCGGCGTGAAGGCGAACGATGCGGCTTTTCTCGTCTGCCAGGCCAGCTCCTCGCCGCTGACCAGGTTCAGCGCCGTGTTGACGATGTGGTAGGGGCGCTGGTCGGCCAGGTCGGCCAGCTGCGGATCGTCTTCCGGGTCGAAGCCGGTGAAGGGATGCGGCTTGCGCGTGCCGCTGCTGGCGCCGAAATAGGCGCGCACCAGGCGGTTCCGGTACAGCATGTAGAGCGAGAACTTGTTGATGTCCACGCGCCAGCCCAGCAGCAGCGCCGCGCCGAGGAAGAGGGCGAAGGCGGTGAGCAGGGTGGCGCCATCGGTGGCCAGGGTGGCGTTCGCATGCGCGGCGTAGACGCAGGGCAGCGTCACGGGTTTCGGGCAGCGCACGGCGGGCATGGCGACGCTGGCCTGCACCAGGGCCGACAATAAAGCGAACACGCCAACCGTGAAGAAATAAGGGGCCAGGCGTGCCGCCAGTTCGCGCTTGGCGCAGTTGCCGCCCGACGAACCGGTGGCGCTGCCGCTGCCGGCCTTCAGGCCGATGATGGTCATCGCCAGCCAGCCGGCAGCGGTGCCGGCGTTGGCGATCGGTTCATACGTCAGCCAGGCCCAGTGCAGCAGGGGCGCAGCAAAAAAGGCGACGCCGAACATGATCACCCAGGCCAGCGAGAAGATCCAGGACCAGGCGCCTTGCCGGCTCCACCATTCGCGGCTGGCGTCGCTGTACAGGCGCCCGATCAGGCCGATCATCAGGGTCGTGGTCACCGAGAATAGCGTCATCATCAGCGGCATGCCGAAGCTGGACAGGGCGATGGCGTTGTTCAGGATCGGGTGCTGCAGCGGGTCGGGCAGCAGGGCCAGGCCGGCCAGCAGCAGCAGGGTGCCGATGGCCAGCGCGCCGATGGCGCAGGCGAAGTGGCTGAAGCCTTCCAGCAGCTCGGCGCGCGAAACGTCGGCCGGATAGCGGCGCCGCCCCAGCCGCCGCTCCAGCGCCAACGCCGCGGCCCCGACCAGCAGGGCCACGATCAGCATCGGGATCGCCGGCCAGGCCAGCATGCGCGCCGTGGCCAGCGGCATCAGCTCGGCCACGGTGGCGGGGGCAAAGGCCAGCGCCGCCTGCAGCGACAGGGTGGCGACCAGGGCCGCGCCGGCCAGGCAGATCACGTAGCCGGCATTCCGGTAGGGGCTGGTGCGGTCGTGCGCCAGGTACCAGCCGCAGGCCCAGACGATGAAGTACACCAGCCCCGGCACCAGCAGCCAGGCCAGGCCCCAGCCGGCAAAGCGCGCCGGCAAACTGCCGTCCCAGATGGCCGGCAGTGCGCCGCCATGCTTCCACAGGCCGATGCTGACCAGGAAGCCCGCCGCCAGCAGCGGCAAGTTGATGCACACCAGGACTGCGCCCTGCTCGAGCGGGAAGCGGCGCAGCCCGCGCGAGCTTTCCGGCTTGCTGGAGATGGAGAGCGCGATGCAGAACACGGCCACCAGGAACAGCAGGATGCCGAGCAGCCAGGCGGCGTCGGACCAGGCGGCCCAGCGCCCGTTCGGGCCGATGATGCGGTGCACGCCCCAGACCGCGAAGCGCGGCAGCACCAGCAGGGCGCACAGCCAGGCCACCAGCATCGCCAGGTTCAGGCAGGTGTTGCGCACATAGGTGCCGATCAGGGTCCAGGTGTCGGCGCTGAAGGTGCCGCTC